>OFUB01000001.1_pt1 | contig 291448 bp, 251 predicted proteins | sample 1543371 | NCBI WGS metagenome assembly OFUB01 (sample SAMEA104347368, study PRJEB22522) | marine metagenome | biome: marine biome; feature: marine water body; material: seawater | collected 2015-09-01T00:00:00Z | depth 802 m | reverse complement strand
GTTCTGGTGACTCGCTGCGGCCCCCTCCACTGCGTCAACATCTACCTGCCAAACGGAGGTTCAGGTCCTGCTCGTCAAGCGTACAAGGACGAATGGTTGGAGGACTTGTTGGGATGGGCTCGACGCTTCCTCGATATGGACGAGCCTGCGATTCTGGTCGGCGATCTGAACATCGCTCATACTGAAGAGGACATTTGGAATCCGACCGGGAATCGACACACTTCGGGTTTTCTGGCACATGAACGTGAATGGTTCAGCCGCTTCCTCGAGAGCGGCTGGCACGATTTGCATCGGCTCCATTTCGGCTCTCGAAAAGGACCGTACACCTGGTGGTCGAACCGTGGTCAGGCGCGGGCGTTGGATCGCGGCTGGCGAATTGATTATGTGTTGGCGAACGACGCTGCTCTGGCGGCGTTCGAAGGGGCGGAAGTGCTGCGTGAGGGTGGGCTCGTGATCTCGGACCACGCGCCGTTGATTGTCGATTTCAATCTCTGAGTCGCTCCCATAGGGAGCGAGGTCGATGGTTGGATTAGGCTGCGCCACCTTTCAAGTGCAGAAGCGTCAGCGCTCTTTGATGGCCGAGACACTGTTCGAGCGCCTCGCGCGGCTACTGCCAGATGGTCGGGGAGTCTGGATTCCGATGGACCATGGTGTATCGGCATATCCTGAGGCTGGGCTTGAGCGTATGGACGAAGTCGTCGATGCCTGCATCGAGGCTGGCGCTGATGCTGTCGTTCTGCAGAAGGGCGCACTGAGTCACCAATTCGAGCGTAGCGGTTGGAATCGCTTCGTCTGTCACGTCTCGGTCTCGACTGTTCACGGTGGTCGTCGGGCCGGCCAGAAAGTGCGCGTCGGCACTGCTGAAGAGTGCTTGTTCCGAGGTGCTTCTGGCTGTTCGGCTCAAGTGAATATGGGCGATGAGTTCGAGCCGGAGATGATTGCTGAAATGGGCGCATTGACGGGTCAGGCGATTGCACTCGGTATGCCTGTTCTGGGCATGGTCTACCCTCGCGGACCTAATCTGGTGATCGCTGAGGATGATTCGACGGGTGGTGTCGCTCACGCTGCACGGCTGGCTTGGGAACTGGGCTGTGATGTCGTCAAAGTGCCTTGGACGGGAGATTCTGATTCCTTCGCTTCGGTTTGCGCCGCTGTACCCATTCCTGTGTTAATCGCCGGTGGTCCGCGGAATGGTACATTCGAGGAGTTGCTTGGCATCGTCGAGGCTGCGATGGCAGCCGGCGCTGCCGGTGTCTGCATGGGTCGACAGGTCTTCGGTGCGGATGATCCGGCTGCCCATGTTCGGGCGCTCGCAGCGATCGTGCACGGTGGTGGGAGTGCCGTCGAAGCAACTGCCCTCCTGGAGTGATTAGATGCAGTTGTGGCTTGAGGCCGATGCTGGTTCATCCTTCTCTGCGGCTGCGGACCGGGTCTGGGCTGGGTCAGCAGCAGACGTGGCAGTCGTCGAGTTGGATGATGTTCATGGTCAATCTGAGGCTCTCTCTCTGGTCGGACTCGTCGATTGGATTCTGGTTCGATGTTCGGATTGGACGATGATTCCGCTCGAGAACATCGTTGCAGCCGCCAATGGTTCGGGAACACGCATCGCGGCGGCTATCTCTTCTCAGGTTGATTTACGCGGTGCAGCTCATGCTTTGCAACACGGTGTCGATGCCTTGCTTCTGCCTGAAGATGAGGCACTCTGGGTCGAGGCTTCGTCAATTGCGGGAGAGCGGAAGTCGCCTGATGAAGCGCCTTCGAAGAGCGAGTCTACGCTGCTTTTCGCCCAAATCACCTCGATCGAATCAGGCGGTGTCGGTGAGCGAGTCTGTGTCGACTTGATTGAACGTCTGGAGGAGGGAGAAGGAATGCTGATCGGTTCGTCTGCCAATGCTCTTGCTCTCATCCACGGCGAAACAATTCCTTCCGAATTCGTGCCCACGCGCCCATTCAGAATCAATGCCGGCGCTGTGCACGCCTACTGCTTGATGGCAGATGGCTCGACCTGCTACCTCAGCGAATTGGCTGCAGGCGATGAGGTAGCAATTTCCGATGTGGCAGGGTCTCTACGCAGCGCGTCGATAGGCCGCCTCAAAATTGAGAGGCGGCCATTTCTTCTAATTCGATTCAGCAACAAAGTCAGTGGGTCCGGCCAAGTAATCTTGCAACAGGCGGAGACGGTTCGGCTGGTCGGCGAATCGGGTGATGTTTCAGTGACTGAGCTCTCAGTTGGAGAGCAAATCATGATTCGATTCAGTTCTGGAATGCGTCATATCGGTCGCCAACTCGAAGGGGAGATGAATGAGCGATGAGAGTCCTTGGCACCGGTCGAGCAAACGGCGGAATCAGCTTTCTGCACGCGCTTGGATGTGGGAATGGATGCTCAGCTCCAATAGATCTGCATATGACCGTCTCGTTGATTGATGGGAAGACCGAAAATCTTGATGATAAACACGGAATTCTCGAGGCCAGCCTCGATTGGTGGCGGGCCAAGGACCTGTCACTACCCGAAGGCGACCTCGGATGGCAGGTCCATTCGGACATTCCATCTGGAATGGGTTTGAAATCGAGTTCGGCCCTCGCAGTCGCTGCTCTGAATGCTCTGAGTAACGCGACTGACCGTACGCTTACTCACTTCTCAATCGCCCATGCGGTAGTCAACATCCAGACGCAAACGGGGTGTTCACTGACAGGAGGACTAGATGATGCCATCACTGCATCTGGGTTAGGTATGCGATTGGTGGACAACAATGATTTGGGATATGCTGCGATGTTGAAAATCTTTAATCCACTCGACCTTGAAATCTTCATCGTCTTACGAGGTCGCCGGAAAGCGGCGGTTGACAAGGCGGCTTTCGAAGCATTACAGCCAAGGTTCGAGGAAGCCTGTCTGAAATTGTTAGATGGAGATTTATTGGCGGCTTTCACTCAGAACGGAATTGCCGTCGCTCGGTGTTTGTCTGATGATGAAGCGCTTCGACTCTACTCAGAAATCGAGTCTGGCTCAACGGATCGAGTCGCGATTACGGGTTCTGGGCCAGCGATAGCCGTTCTTAGCGAGACGAACTCAGCCGCAGCGACGGTTGAGCGCCTCGATTCATTAGGACTGAATTTTATCCAAACTCGAATGCTTCAGGTGCGTGAGGATGACTTTGTCGTCGACCCTTGGGAGGATGAAGTGTGGGCATGAGTCTTGGTGATGCTGTTCGCGTTACTCTTTTCGGCGAGAGCCATGGACTCTGTGTAGGCGCTCTCGTCGAGGGTATTCCTGCTGGAACTCGGATAGATATCGACGCACTACAAACTGATATTGAGCGTCGGCGGCCTGGTCGAAAAGGCCTGAGCGCGCGCGCTGAAAGTGATGAGTGCGAGATTCTCTCCGGTGTACATGAGGGCTTGGCGACAGGTTGGCCGATTCTGCTTCTGACTCGAAATTCAGATGTTCGCTCCAGCGATTACTCGTTCCTCCCCGACCATCCTCGACCCGGTCATGCGGACCTTCCCGAAATGGTGCGCTCAGGTGGGGCTGCTGATCTGCGCGGTGGCGGCTCTCAATCTGCGAGGTTGACGTATGGGCTGGTCACCGCGGGCAGCCAGCTTCGTGGCTTGCTAGCCGCGGCTGGCTGGAGGGTTGATGCACATCTTCACAGCGTTGGTGAAATCGTTGCCGAGCCACTCTTCGGACTCGACCGCGATACGGCGCTGGCTGAGGGTTCGCTGATGCTCAGACTGAATTGCCGCGATGCTGCGGCTTGTGAGACATTTGCTGCTCTGATAGAGTCAGTCCGGCTTGACAGGGATTCGATCGGCTCTGCCGTCGAATGTGTGATCGAGGGGCTGCCCATCGGTGTAGGTGAGCCTTGGTTCGACGGGCTTGAACCGGCACTGGCGCGCGGCATGATGGCGATTCCCGGTGCCCGCGCCGTCGAATTCTCCAGTGGCTTCGAAGCCTCGCGCTCACGAGGCTCGGAACATAATGACGCATGGTTGGCGGCGGGTGATTCCATTACACTCGAAGGCGCAGATTCGGGCCGTGCCGACGGTGCCTTGGGTGGGCGCTCGACTGGCGCACCATTGCGCCTCGTGGTCCATTTCAAACCGCCGAGCAGCATCGCTAGAGAACAGAACACACTCCACCTGCCCAGCGGTGAGGCTCGGGAGCTCAAGGTCAAAGGAAGGCACGATCCAGTCATAGGTCCTAGGGCAGTTCCTGTCGTCGAAGCCGTTGCACGGCTTGTGGTAGCTGATCTCGGGATGATTGGTGGATTCCTCAGTGGCGACTGAGAAACAGCAAACCCCGAGCAGAGGAATATAACCCCTGATGATCAGTTCTCTCTCTCTTGCATCTGCTGGATTCGCAGAGGCAGATTCACCGCGAAGGCTGCTGCGACGACAGTGAAGACGAGGGCGGTTCCCAAGGCGACACCATAGACACTGGTCAACTCGACACTTTCTCGCAGACGGCTCGCCGCCACGTCATCAAAGATACCGACAATGGCTGGGATGATCAGATTGATCAGAAGCGTCAGCAAGGCGACCGATCCAGCGACCAACGGAGTGATGCCGATCGCCCGGTGATATCGCCGGATGATTCTGTTCTCTCCCATCACATAGACTTCCCCGGTACGAATCGATGTATCGAGCATCGAGAAGCGGATGATGCCGCTGGTCAACTCGAAGTACATGACGAGGAATAGAGCGTAGAGAATCAGAAGGAACTTCTGTGCAATTTCATTTTCCGGCAGCAGATTCAGCCCGAACTCGACCTTGCTTCCTGCGAAGCGCAGTGTGATCGCAATCAGCATCACATAGGAAATCAGCAGAGCCCGTTGATCGCGCTGGAAGATTCCATAGATTCCTCCAATAGCACCGATGACGAGTATAGTCAGATGTATAATTCCGCCTAAGATGGGGATGCCGACCAGATTCGCGAGGGAGAACCATGCGGTGCCTGAGACTGGCGTGATGACGAAGGTCAAGAAGGTGAGAATGAGCAGGACTCCCGCAGAACCCATCTGCAATGTAGAGACGGTGTTGTTAGCTGGAAGGAACTTCACAGAGGAAACGATGGGTCCACCGAAGAATGATTCGATCCAAGAAGGCACATGAATCTCGGGAATGGCGTCTCTTGGGATCTCGGTACTGGATCTAATCCGACCTGCAGCCTTCTTACGGCTTGGTGGTGATGCCCGAATCACCTTTCCTTCATAGAGGTGAGCAGTATCGCTGCTTGCATCAGAAGTGATTTTCTCATCTACCATGAATCACACCTTCCTCAGAATCCTCTCGCTCCAGCCAATGCGGTCGAGAGCATCATTTCGGGCTCCCAATCCATCACATTAGCGCCCAATCCTCTCAATTCGCTGATCAGTATGTCGCGTTCGGTCTTCAACACCTCGTATCCTGTGCGATCGAGTCGCCGAGCGTCGAATTCGAACTCGAGGCTGCTCGGTGAGAGGATGGTCACATCGAAGTTACGGGCTCTCAAATCTCTTATTGCATCGATGATTGTGGGGTCATCCTCGAGTGGACTCATGATGATGATTGGACTGCCTCTGTTGATGTGAGGAAGAATCCTGTTCGTCACCACCTTCAGCGGAGTGTTTCCTTTCGCCATGGCGCCAGCGAGTTTAGTCAGAAGCACGTAGAGTTGCTTCTTACCTGTGTCCCGGTCGACTGAGACTATCTCGTCGCCATAGGTCACCAAGCCGACTGAATCACGTCGAGCGAGGAAGAACTGGGCCAGACTGGCAGCGGCTCTGGTGCTGTAAACCAGAGAATTGCGACTGACTGGGCCAGTCTCACTGACCGAGCGGCAATCGATGATCAAGATGATGTCACTGACGGCATCCCTCTCGAATTCGTTGACCATCATCTTACCCGAACGCGCATAAGCATTCCAGTTCATCTTCCTCATTGCGTCGCCGGGGACGTACTCTCGGAGATTATAGAAATTCGAGCCTTCACCGGGATTGCGGATGTTGACAGCCCCGGTGAAGATCTTCGGAACACGGCTCTTGATGAGTGCGTCCTTGATGTCCTCCATCTTCGGGAAAACGAGGAAGTCATCGTAAAGATGGATCTCGCGTTCGTTGTGGAACAAGCCGAATGGATCCTGCATTCTGATACAAACCGGTCCAATCGTGTAGAAGCCACGCAAGGGGGCTTCGATGGTGTATGCGATTTCAGTTTCTTTTCGACCACCGAGTTCCATCAGGACGTAATTCGCCCCTTTCTTGATGCGCATGACCTCGGGGACACGGTCTCTTACCTCCAGAACTTTGGAGAGAGTTGAACGGTTCTGAATTCTGAGTACCACATCGACTTCGCCGTCCTCAAAGACTCTCGCAGACGAGAGTTTTCGTAACGCGGCGATGGATTGCAATTGGATTCCGGCATCGGCGTCGGCATCGTCGAGCCTGCGGCCAGAGGATGCGACATCAGCATGAGTCGTTCGGAATGCTGCGTAGGTCAGGAAGGACAGCAGGACCACGGCAACCGTGACCAACTGCTGGTTTCGAAGCACCAAGCCGAGCAGGTAGAGCGCTATCGCCAGAGCGGCGAACATCGCGGACTTCCTGCTCCATGCCATTCCCCCATCAACTCCTTCTGACTCCGGTCAATTACCGCATCACACCGTCGGTACTGGTACCTGACGGAGGATGTCGGAGACGACCTCCTCATTCTCGAGTCCCTTTATCTGGTGCTCAGGCTTGAGGATCAATCTGTGAGCGATTGCGAGAATGGCCACCGACTTTACATCGTCAGGAGTGACGAAGTCACGTCCACGCATCGCTGCGGCGGAACGGGACGTCTTGAGCAGTGCCAGTGAGCCACGAGGTGAGGATCCGACCAAAACGCGGGGGTCTTCACGGGTTCGAGATACCAACTCGACCATGTACATCCTGACGGCAGGGTCGACGTAGACCTCTTCGATGGCTTGTTGCATGGCGACGACTCGAGCAGGGTCTGTGATGACCTCAACCTCGACGGCGTCCTTCTTACGGGCGATACGGCGGGAGAGGATCTCGTCCTCATCTGCACGGTCTGGGTAGCCGACGCTCATCTTGAACATGAAACGATCCAGTTGAGCTTCGGGCAGTGGATAGGTGCCTTCCTGCTCGACGGGGTTCTGGGTCGCCATGGTCAGGAACGGGGCTGGTAGTTTGTGGGTGACAGTACCGATGGTCACTTGGTACTCCTGCATCGCTTCCAGAAGAGCAGCCTGCGTCTTCGGAGGCGCACGGTTGATCTCGTCGGACAGCAGTAGATTGCAGAAGATCGGTCCCGGCTTGAAGGTGAATTCTCCCTTCTTCGCATCATAGATGTTGGTACCGGTGATGTCTGCTGGCAACAGGTCAGGCGTGAATTGTACACGCTTGAAGTCGCAGCCGAGTGCATCGGCGAAGGTGTTCGTCATCAGGGTCTTCGCAAGGCCGGGATAATCATCGAACAGCAGGTTGCCATTCGACAGGATGTCAATCATGACATTGTCGATGACGTGGCTCTTTCCGATGATGACCTTCGCAACCTCGGTGCCGATTGCAGCTCCAATCGCACCGACGGCTGTGAGTTTGTCACTCATCTTCTTCGAGCCGCGCTTTGCTGCGGCCTTTTTGGCGTAAGCCGCCTCTTCCGCATTAGCGGCTTTGGCAGCAGGCTTGGTCGTTGGCTTTTCACTCATATTCATCTCTCCATTTTTCATTTTATTTCAATTTCGACCCCATCGACGGATAGCGACCATCAACTGGCGCAATTCCTGGGGTGAATATTTTCTGCTTTGGCTGTACGCCAGTTCGACGAGTCTAGGATCCCCTATCATCGTCTGAATCTCAGCTGGCGGTTTGATGGCCATCTGGTCTCGGGTGAAGTCATAATGAACTCTGACTTTGGTGAAGAGAGCTTGTTGGACCCTTGTGCGGTAAGTGCTGGGGTCGAGTTTGTTCGGTCGTTCCTTGAATCTGGTCAAGTCGAAGACATGTCGCCAGTTCTCCTTCTCTGGCACCACCATCATGGCGACGAGGAGAAGCAAGCCTACATTCAGCACGACCAACCACTTGAGGAAGGTGTTCGAAGTCAGCAGAACGACTGTCCCCATCGCTTCTATGAAGGGCGCCGAGATGACCCCTGTGACATGGCGACTCTCATCGAAGACGATCTGGAAATTACCCTTGTCGTCACGAATCGACTTGGCGAGTTTCTTGTTGTCGTGCTCCATCATATCGTCGATCAGCAGCGAGAAGTAGTCTTCGTTGCCCCCCCAGTAGGTTTCGCGAACGATATCCAGCCAGCAGTGGTTGGTGTATTGTTCACAGGAGGCACTCATCCGTGTCTCTTCGGCGGCTTCGAGGGTCCACATCCGGTTGGAGAACGCTTCATCGTCGGCTACGAAGACGATGCTTCCTGTGACAGACAATTCGCGCAGGTTTCCGCTGACTATTCCACCCGCCCCGGTCGTCACTTGATCGTAAGCAGAGATATTGGGATAATCGATACGAATGATCAGAGCGAGATCACCGGGAGCGGGATTCTTCGGATCATCGGCTCGGCCATTTCCTCGGACATCGATGAATGCTGAAGGTGAGGCGGTAGCGAGGATGTCGACATCTCGATGGTCGGGCTCAAGGTTATCTTGCGCGATTGGCTCGAACTTCATTCCCGTGGGCGAGCGGAACATGACTGGCATCCTGCAGTTGCGCCGATTCTCCTCGCGCACATCAGTATCCTCGCAACCCTGTCGGAGATGGGCTGGAGCCATATCGTTCACATCTTCGGAAACGGCTGCCAGTCCCCAGACATTCAGCCATGATCCATCGACAGCGACGCCATTTTCATATTCGAGCCAGAATTGATTCTCATCATTCAATGGAGCGTCGAAGAAGGTCACACCGAATTTCTGCGCCAGGCGGTTGGCATTCGTGCCATCTGCGGCGACGATCACCTTACCGCCCTTCTTGGTGACGAAGTCGAAGATGGCCTCGGCCTCTGTCTCTGCAATGGGCTTCTCCGGACCGACGATCATCAATGCGGTTCGGTGTGGATCCTTCCAATCATTGACCAGCATCGGAGTAGACATGGTGTTGGCGATGAAATAGCCTTCATCATCTGCCAAAGTGCCTCTCATGTCGGTCACTTGCGCATATAGTTCGATTTCAGAATCACCGCCTACCGCGTAAGCGGAGTAGTAGGTTGTCTTCCCGGCGACGAAGATCATCGGCAGTATCAGGAGCAGCACGAGAGTGGTTGCGATGGCGCCGACCACGATGGTGTTGAAATTGTCTTCAACGCTGCTTTCGTTCGCCATCTCCATTCCGTTCCGTTCATGCTTAGCATACGCTGTGCATACCTACGCTTCGACGCGAGCCACATTTCACGGATATAGGTTATTCATTACAGGGCACCTCAATATAGCCTAATCGGGTGCCTGTGATGTCTTTTCTGCACTTCCTCAGTGCCTTGAAGAGGGGTTGGATGAACGATTGCCGGAGTGAGGTTCAGAAGCGACGAGAACGGCTTGCAATCAATGCACTGATGAGGATGCTGAAAACAATGCTCAATCCTGGTGCGGGGAGGTTCGATGTCACCACCTCTATCGGGTCTGTGGGGTCACTCGGATTCTCCGGGTCGTCGGCTTGAGATGGCGGTGGTTCAATCTCGATTCTGGTGAAGTCGGTTGAGAGTTGGGTGCCGTCAGCCCCCTCTGAAGCAACCGTCACCTCGATTCTGCAATTACGCTTCGGATGACTCTCCGAGGCCATCACATTGAGATCAGCCGTCGTCGAGGCTCCAGCATTCAGATTTCGAGAGGTCAGGACCTCCAGTCCATCGTCAGTGGTGAGGAGTGGACAATCATCGCTGACCTCGACCTCGCGCACGCGGTCCTGTGTGTTGCCGCGATTGGTGACCGTCACTCTGAGAATCGAATCGGTTCCGGCATTGATCGGACCGACTGCATCGGTGATGTCGACGTGTAATTCGTGAATTTCTGGTATCTCGAGATCACCGTTGCTCTCCTGCGATTCGGGGATGATGACCGGCATTCCAGCCCTCTCTTCGAGATTGGCGCTGATGGTGAATGCTTCCTTGCTACCAGCCGAATGCTGGTAGACATCAATGCCAGTAATCAGCATCATGAAGGAATCATTGCTGCCAGCCGACACAGATGCATCCTCTGGGCCGGAGAATTGACCATTGAATGGAATGTCGTATTCGAATGAAACCTTGATGTCGAGCAATCCCATATTGTCGACGAAGAAGGTGACGGATGTCATTCCACCTTCGCTGAGTATGAATGGATTGTCCCTGTCTTCTTGGGGATATTCGATGCCCAGCTCCCAATTGCCGAATTGGGGATCGGGCTGGGCGATCGCTGTGGTCGCGAATGGCAGAATCAGAGCCGCGACCATGATGAAAATCAGGACACTCCGCGCCATTCGCATCAATCCTTCAGCAGTCCTGCACACGCTCGGCGCGTCAACACCTTCACCATCTTTCTCCTATAGGATGGCGCGTACCACGTGTTCTGAACGGGTTTGACGGCTTTTCGGATGGCTTCGGCGAGTTCGTCGATGCTTTCCTTGCCTTGCCAGTCGGCCAATGCTGATGCCGCTTCTTCCGTGTGAAATCCGGGTATCGATTCAAGTCCGGTTGTTCCCACCCTGAGGTCCGCAGGCTTGGCTCCGCCGTTACGCTTCCACAACACCGCGACACCGGCTTCGGGGAAATCCCAGGATTCGCGCTGACTCAACTTCTGGTAGTCTCCTTGCCACTCACCTGCGCCCTCGGGGAGAGTCAGGTGAGTGACGAGCTCTCCGCGCTGCAGCACATTGCGGGTCATTCCGTCGAGCTCGAAGAATTCGCTGAGCAGCACCGAGCGTTGCCCAGCCGGCGAAGCGAGGTGGATGGTTGCTTCGAGGCACATCAGAACGGGGGCGAGGTCGGCTTGGTAAGTGGCGACGCAGAGGGTGTTCTGGTTGGGTATGACACGACAGTCGGCCGCGGTTCCGCAATCACATTTATGGCACCAGTCAATCGATTCGCGCCATTGCTCGGATTGGTTGAACCAATAGCATCGCGTGTCTAGGCAGATGTTTCCGCCAACCGTTCCAGAGCGGCGAATCATGACGCTGGCGATCGAGTTGGCGGCCTTGGCTAGGACTGGGTGGCTCGCATCGGATTGTGCGAGGTCGTGGAGTCGGACCATGGCACCGATGTGGGTGGGTGAGAGTTCGGTCAACTCGCTGACCTTCGCTAGTGCGATGACGTGTTTCTTGGCGTTGATATGCCATTTGTAATTCGGCAGCAGGTCGGTACCGCCGGCTATCCAGTCGAAGTCCTGGCCGGCTTCTTCGAGGTCTGCTGCCGTTGCGAGCGCCTCAGAGAGGCTCGTCGGGTTGTGTAATTCGAATGGCGGCATACGCATCAATACCCACCTCCAATCACTTGAATCCACAGAGGGGGCAGAGGCACAGGGTCGTAGTTCAGAGTGCGCGCAAAGACGAGGATTTCTCTCTGTTCTCCGTGTCTCTGTGGTTCAATGTTGAGGTTCATCAGGCATCACCTCGGTGTCGGCGCTCGGTATGCTTCCAAGCGCTGCCGGCTAGGCGTGGAGTTGTGAGATATTCGTCACTGGGCAGGACGGTGACAGCCCAGCGCGGGTCGACCTCATCTGGTGGTATCGTAGGGTCGAGGCCGAATAGGGCGCCGTTGTGGTAGGGCTCACGCTCATCATCGAGGCGACGCTTGATATCACGCTCCGTGTGGGCATTCGCGCGCGCATCGAGTGTATCCTGCAGAGCAGAGTGCTCAAGCCTAGGGCTCGCAAGGTCGAGTGGGTCTGCGACTTTCTCGGCTCTGCAGCGATTCTCGATCATCCGATACATCCGGTCCGGTGTGATTGGCAACTCTGCCGTCCTCACACCGATAGCATCGTAGACAGCATTGCAGACGGCAGGCAGTATCGGCAGAAGTGGTCCTTCGCCTGCCTCTTTGGCGCCGAACGGTCCTTCGAGATCGTTCGATTCGACGATGATTGGAACGACTTCTGGCATCTCGTGAACGCTTGGGATCTTGTAATCCAGCAAGTCGGGATTCATCAGATGACCGGTTCGCAGGTAGCGCATTTCTTCGGAGAGGACTTGGCCCATTCCCATGTGGCAAGAGCCGATGATCTGCCCTTTGACCGCTAGTGGATTGAGTGCTTTTCCACAATCGTGAGCTGCCCAGACCTTGTCCACTTTCGTTTGCCCGGTCTCGATGTCGACGGACACTTCCGCCACGTAGGCTGAGAACGAGTAGGCGGGCGCTAAGCCCGCTGCCGCGCCCTTGTGGGTGCGGCCCATCGGGGGCGTTCGGTAGGCACCCGATGACACCAATGCGCCGCGGTCTTCTTGCGCTTTGTGCAGTGCTTCGAGGTAAGAGACTCCGACCGCGGGGTCGTTTTTAGCGAAGATTCGGCGGTCGCCGATGACGAGTTTGTTGCGCTCAGCACCGGTGATTTCGACAGTTGCGTCGAGCAGTTCATCGCGGATTACCATCGCTGCCGAAATTGCAGCGTTGGCATTCATGAATGTGACCCGTGATGAGTATGAGCCGAGGTCGACGGGTGATGTATCAGTGTCGCGCGACTTGATGCGAATCATGTCCAGAGGGAGGCCGAGAACTTCGGCGACAGATTGGGCGATGACGGTGTCGGAGCCTTGGCCGATCTCGGCCGCACCGGTGTGGACCGTGACCCCGCCATCCATGTCTATCTTCAGGTGGACGGTGGCGTGTGGGAACTTTTTCGGATCCCAATGAATCGGCAGGGCGCTGCCAGAGATGAAGAAGCCACAGCCGATGCCGATGCCTTTGCCAAGGGGCATTCTGCGGAATTTATCGTCCCAGCCGCTCGCTGCCCTGACGCGTTCGAGGCACTCCCGCATACCGATGCTCGTGACCCTGAATCCGGTGATGGTAGCCGAGTGCGGTGGTAGTAAGTTGGCCAGTCGCAGAGTTATTGGGTCGACTGCCAATTGTTCTGCCAGATCATCCATTCCGACTTCGACAGCGCAGCGCGAATTGACAGCGCCGTGACCACGCATCGCGCCGCTCGCCGGCTTGTTCGTCCAAACCCGAGCCCCGGTGTAGTGAAATGCGCCAATCTCGTAAGGCGCGGTGTGCAAGACGCCGTTGTAGTAAGTCGTGACATGGCCGAATGAAGCGAAAGCCCCACCATCGATGAGCGCATCGGTCTCGATGCCGCAGATGCGCCCCTCGGAATCCGCGTGCAGATTCATTTCGATGCGAGAAGGATGCCGACCGCGATTGATCCAGTAGACCTCCTCGCGGTCGAAACAGATTCTCACAGGCCTGCCAGCTTTCCGCGCCAGAATCGCAGCACACATCTCGTGCGGAAATGGATCAGATTTCCCACCAAAACCTCCGCCGACGAAGGTGCGGTGGACATTGATCTGGTGCATCGGAATCTCGAGGACATCAGCCAAGGCTCGGTGGAGATAGTGCGGAACCTGCTGTGGTGTGTAAAGCGTCAGGCGGCCCGACGGGTCCCAATGAGCGACGACTGCATGAGGTTCGGTCGCTGCGTGATTCACTCCCGCGAAAAGCCAATTCTGCTTGTGGCTGGCAACCGCTGCCTGTGACATTCCTGCGACATCGCCGAATTCCTGGAAAACGCGTTTCTGGATATTGGACTCGCCGATGTGGTACTTGCCTCGGTCGTGAATCGGTGTTTGCGAGTCCTCCAATCCATCTCTCATATCGTGGATGGACTCGAGAATCTCGTATTCGACTTCGATGAGACGCTCTGCTTCTCGCGCCGTCGCCTCCGTCTCGGCTGCGACACAGGCGACTAGGTCGCCAGCGTGCCTGACCTTCTCAACAGCCATCGCGTGCTCGTCTTTGGTGACAGGCAGCACGCCGAATTTATTGGCCGCGTCCGCCCCTGTGGCGACCGCTATCACTCCAGGGAGTTCGAGGGCCTTCGTGACGTCTATCGAGAGGACCCGAGCATAGTGATGCGGTGAGCGGACGATGCGCCCGATGAGTTCTCCTGCGAGGCGGACATCGTCCCCGTAATGGGCTTGGCCGGTTACTTTCCAGCGGCTGTCGACCATCGCTGTTGGTTTGCCGATGGCTTGGCCGCTGACCAATTTATCGTGCGGGTGCGGACCCCATGGCTGCTTCTTCGAGCCGCCTTGGGATTCGGGAATAATCGATGCGTCGGTCGGCTTGGAGAATTGATCCTTGCCGCCTGAACCTGGCTTGGAGAATGGTAATTTGCCCGGCTGCTGCCGGTAGTCGGCCATCTCATCATCTTTCTTCTCAACGCTCAGGAGACCCCCTCCTCACTGAATCCCGGATGAGGGTCGCTCTTCGGGGCGGTCGAGTCCTCAATCGACCCTCCCGAGGCGAGAATCTGCGAGGCTGCTCGCACCGAGTCAACGATCTGCTGGTAGCCTGTGCAGCGGCAGAGATTACCTTCGATCGCCGACTTGATTTCGGGGTCCGAGGGAGTTGGATTCTCTTCAAGAAGCGCCGAAATCACCACGAGGAATCCGGGTGAGCAGAAGCCACACTGGCTTCCGCCGTAATCTGCGAAGGTCTGCTGGATAGGGTGCAGATGGTGACCGTCAGCGAGGCCTTCGACAGTGGTGATGTCACGGCCATCAGCCTCGGCTGCGAGGGTCAGACAGGAGAGCCGAGGCTGACCGTCGATCAGCACCGAACAGCAGCCACAAGTACCCATGTCACAACCCCGTTTCGCACCGAGGCAGCCGGCTCTGTCTCTCAAGACATCGAGCAGAATGGCGTTGCTCTCGATGGCCAGTTCCTTCTCGATACCATTGACGACAGCGCGCCACGGCACCTCTCGGGCGGCCGGAAGCATTGGGAGCCTATGCTGGACCATACAGCCCAACCAATCCGGATTGACCTATTACGCTTCGGTCTGAGTCCTTCGGACTCATTCAATATCGTGACCGACCTTGGTCAGAATCGCTTTCTCGGACTGCTGAAGGTGCCCGCCGAAGGTCGAGCGAGAGATCCCCATCTCTTCTGCAAGCTCTTTGATGGTGATTTTCTTATTGTTCTCGTAATACCCTTTTTCGACAGCGAACCGCAGCACTTCCTGCTGCCGCTCGGTCAGCAATTCGGCCCAGCCGTTGACCACATCATTCCGCATGGAGCTGACGCTGACCTTGTCGGGTGGGAGAATCAATCGCAGCAGGGCGAGAAAGCGTCGCATGGCGCCAGTGAGGCCAGAGATACGCATCTCCATTCCTCGTTCGGCATCGATTCCGTAAGGGCACTGCAGATGCAGGTTAGAGAGTTCGATTGCCGACTTGGCGAGGGTGTGAGTGCAGAGAAGACTGATGAGGACGCCATCCTCATTCTCCTCATGGATATCCATCACCTTGAAACTGTCCAATTCCGATAGTTCGTGAACGTCGTGGCCTTCCCTCACCTTGACTTCAGCCAGTTGCACGATGCCGTCAGGAGAGACCCCGAGATGCGCCAGCACCTCGATCCTTTCGCAGATGTTCAGAATCTTCGAGAGTTCCTTGGCGCCTTGAATCGAAGTGATGTTCCACCTCATGACCACCTTCCGCATTGATATGCCACCACAGCCGGCAGTATTCAACTCACCGAAATATCAGATCCAGTGATAATTGGGGTTCTTTGGCTTCGAGGTCAAGAATTGTCTGTTTTTCAGTGATTTTCGGGCAATATGGTTGAGGACGATCACTCAAGGGCAGACCTTCCCTCATTCATGGAATCATGAGTCAAATCATGAGTCGCCTGCAAGCGCTGGCTTGGGTGACCTTCATTTTCTATTGACCCACGCATTGATTCTGAGGGGTAGGGATGCTGGAGCAATTCATTCTGCGAAAATTCTTCGTCAGCGCCTTCAACTGGGTTAAGAAGAACATCTCACAAATCGTCAATTTCATCTTCGGTTCATTCACGAAGATGCCAGTCCGAGTCAGTTTAGCAATCCTCGGTTCATCAGCCTTGACCATCTCCTTCATCGCTGGGCTGCTCTTCGGTTTTCTCTCCGTCACGTTCTTTGATGATACATTCAAGCACACTTTACAGAATGGTTTCTATGCTGTACTCTTGATCGTCTTGATTTGGATTTCAATCGCTACTTTCATCCCGAGTCTCGAGCGCCAACCCAAGATCGTCGAGGCACCTCCTGTACTCCAAGAACCCGACGAAACAGAGGCGGAGAGACTTCTCGAATACTGATTTCATATCTTCCCGCGCTCAAGCGCGAGAATTTCGGCGCAAACAGCCACGGCAATCTCTTCAGGACTGGTTGCGCCGATGTCGATGCCGATTGGGCATCTCACCGAATCGATCGCATCTTCTTCGATTCCGGCGTCCAGAGATGATGTCTTGAAAGCCTTCCATTTCGATTTCGAACCGATCGCACCGATTCTCGGCCGATCCGAGCCACCCCGCCGCTGGAGTATTCCAATCAAGAGATCCTGGTCAACAGCCCAATCGTGACCGATCAGCAGGATGTCTGAGAATCGAATCAGAGCATCGCCGGCGAGAGTCTGGAGAAAAGTCTCGACGCTTCCATCATGATTCTCGACGGCGTTCGGGTAGAGTTCGTCAGCAGCGAATTCTCGCCGCACATCGAAGACGCTATGGGCCCAGCCAAGATTGTCACAGACTGCAGCGATAGCCTGCCCACAATGTCCACCACCCGCGATCAGTATGTGGGGCACAGGCTCCAGAACCTCCAGAGAGACGGTCACTCGACCGCCGCAGAGGCTGTCCAAGGCTTCGACCTCTTTTCCCTTTGCATCGCGGTGCAGGACATAAGTCTCGACGTGACTGCCCGACGAGCCATTGATGAGCATCTGTTGCAGATGCTTCTCGACGCGCAGTTCCAGACCCGCACCCCCAACGGTTCCGTGCCGCAAGCGTTGGTCGCTTACCGCCAAACGCGCCCCCGGTTTTCCCGGTACGCTACCACTCGCTTGAATTACTGAGGCGAGCGCGACGCGTTCGCCTCGCGCCAATCTCTCGAGAACCCATGCGAGCGTGGCGCTGGTCACGTGTGCGGAAACATGGTTCCGCATTTGGACTTGTTCTGCCCTGCTGGACGCCGAGTTAGCCTAGGCTAACTTTGATATGCGAGCTTCCATGGGAGAGACATAGTGGTTCACGCGAGGGCGCTAATCCTCAGCACCGAGCAGCACTTTGCGAAAGAGGTTTGAAGATGTTTTCTGGAAGATTGCAACGGGGTTCGAATGCCCTGTTTCTGGTCATCATCATCCTCTTTGGATTGACCATCGCTCTGCCGACCGAACTTCTTCCGGAGGATGTCTCCATGGGGGGTCGCGACAAGGTCGGTCACACAGAGTCCCATTCTGAACCTCAATTGGCCTGTTCGCCCGACGATTCGTCTCTCAAACAATTCTCCTTGACTGCTCAGTACACCGATTGGGAGTTCACCCTCGGTGGGACGATCGATGCATGGACATTCGATGGAATTATTCCCGCCCCGTTGCTCTGCGCCAATCTTGGCGATACAATCGAGGTGTCTCTGACGAACACTTTGGAGGTTCCTGTGTCTTTCCATGTGCATCTCAATCCTCCAGAAGGTGTTGTGAATCCGGAACAGGTCGCGCCTGAACAGACAGGCGTATTCAGCTTCCTCGCGGATCAAGCCGGAACTTACCTCTACCACGATCTGGCGAACGGTAACGAGGGCACTGGCCGAGGTTTGCACGGCGCACTAATCGTTCGCGACGGCATACCCGAAGTCGATCACGAAATCGTAGTCATTCTGGGTGAATACCAACCCGATTATCACCCTGATACCTATGCCGCCATCGTCAACGGCTTCGCCTTCCCCTACCTGCCTGCCTGGAACTTCGAATTAGGCGAGCGTGTACAGGTGCATCTGCTCAACATCGGTCCATCCGAGGAACATACATTCCATATCCACGGACATCGATGGATCGATTCTGACGAAGGTCGGCCGATCGACAACAAGTTCCTCAGCCCACATTCAGCGGTCTATCATCCAGAGATCTCGCGGCCAGAAGGATTCATCCCGCTCGCAAGCGCCTTGGTCGATGATGTGTCGGTCTTCGCTTTCAATGCAGATTCGGCTGGTGAGTGGATGTATCACTGCCATATCTATGACCATATCAATGCTGGAATGATGGGTCATCTGGAAGTCCAGGAGGTCGAATGATGGACGATTCCTCGATGATCTTCTCCGGTCAAGCGCCGATCATCGTCTTCGTATTTCTCGTCCTGTTCGAGTTACTCACACCCTCAATCCTCCTCGATTTCAACGATGGCCAGTCGGCAGAACCAGAGCAACTCGGTCACACCGGAGCCCACGACAGCCCAGAATTGCTATGCAATCTACCAGCCGGTAACGATGTCCGCCGCTACGAATTGGTCGCACAGGCAGCGCACTGGGAAATCGCCCCAGACCACGTAATTCCAATCTGGACATTCAACGGCTCCGTGCCGGGACCAACAATCTGCGCCAGAGTCGGAGACCGGCTGGAAATCACTCTCACAAACCGCCTTTCGACAATTGCTTCATTCCACGCGCACGGCCTAGCCTTTGACAGCGACAGCGACGGCACATTCCTCTCGAATTCCTTCGTCCCACCCGGCGGCTCGAGAACCTACTACTTCGAAGCATTACCAGATTCGGTCGGGACTTGGGCATACCACGACAGCGTCGCTGAATTGGACAAGGAACCATTCCTCCACGGCTTGACGATTCCTGAGAGTGGCGAAGGCATCGAGAGAGGGATGTACGGTGCGATAATCGTCGTCGATGGCACCGAAGAACCAGTCGATCACGAGGTATTGCTCTTACTCGGCGATGTTGGACCGGAGGTGACGCGCAAGGGATTATTCGAAGTCATAAATGGGCGTGTGGCTCCTTTGACTCCTGAAATAACTCTGGTAGAGGGTGAGAAAGTTCGATTCCGCATCATCAATGTCGGGCCGAACGATGCTCATGATTTCTATGTCAGCGGCCACGTTTTGGAGAATGATCACAATTCACAGGTCATCGATGGCGTGACGACAACCGATGAGATGTGGTCGGTCTCTCTCGGCTCGCTGACCTTCGGTGATTGGCTGATGATCGCTGGAGAAGCCGGTGAATATTCCTACGCGTGCAGCGTTTCAGGCCATATCGAGGCCGGCATGCATGGACTACTGAAAGTGATTCCAGGAGATGAATGAATGTTGGAGATTCTTTGGTTAGCGATCTTGTTGGGATTGTATATCGGCGTGATTCCTGTCTACATTGGAATGCTGCCAATCGATAGATTCCGAAAACTCGATCCAAAATGGATGACCTTCCTCCTCTGCTTCACCGTTGGAGTTCTGCTCTTCCTGCTGATTGACCTCGGTGCCGAGGCGATGGAAGAGGCTAACGGCTTCATCGCAGCAATGCAGGTTGCCGACACTGCGACCGGCTCGATTCCAGTTCTGGATATGGCAATTTTCGATTTGTTAGGGCTGTCCCTCGCACCTCATGCTGGATATGCGATTCTCATCTTCGGATTGACTCTCGGTCTGCTCGGGCTGGTCTATGTCGACGAGAGGATTCGTATGCGAGTGGATACCTCGAGTGGCGAGAAACTCGCTTGGCTGATTGCGCTTGCAATCGGCCTTCACAATATGGGTGAAGGATTGGCCGTGGGCATCACCGTCAGCGCGGGTGTGACCGCGCTGGCGAATTCGCTGATAGTCGGTTTCGCTCTGCACAATCTCTCAGAGGGAATCGCCATAATCGGACCTCTTGCCAAGAGTGGTGAGTTGCCGAGTATCAAGCGCCTCCTTGGGTTGGGTGCACTGGCCGGTGCACCGACAATCTTGGGTGCATATATCGGTTTGACTTGGTTCGCCAACAGCCTCGCGATCTTCTTCTTCGCCATCGCTGCTGGCGCGGTGCTTTACGTCGTTGTCGAGGTTCTCGCGGGTCTGCGAAAGGATGGGACTTCTCTCAACGCTTGGTCATTGCACGGTGGTGTGCTGGCTGGAATCCTCGTGATGTACGTCACGAGTCTCTTCGTAGCGCTCTGAGTCTTTCGACATCAGATTTGGTGTCGATGTTCAAGTGCAAGTCTGGGTCATCGACTTCGATGCGCCGTGGCTCAATCAGGTCGCGCAATGGCGTGTCGGGAGCCGCGTCTTGAATGACCTGTGCATCAGCGGCCGAGATAGCCACTGGATGCCCGCCGCGTCCTTTTGAGGTCGGACAGGCCGTCTCCTCAGATTCGGTCAGAAGTGCCAATGTCGAAGCGGAGAAACCCGGCCTGTCGACCGGCACGATCAGAACTGGTCCGCCACCGAGTGCAGCAAGTCCGCACTGGATGCTGCCGGTACGCCCTACCTCGGGCTCAGGATTGACGACGATGTGAGCATCGGGTAACCTGAGGCGAATCCCTTCCACGAGTTCGGCCCGAGTCACCACAGTCACTTCGAGTCCAGCCTCGGTAAGCAGATTGACAACCACTTCGATCAGAGTCTGTCCATCGACATCGACCAGGGGCTTGGGTTCACCGAGTCGGGTACTCGCACCAGCAGCCAGAAGAACGGCTCGGTCAATCGCCATCAACGGATTCGGGTTCATCCTCGCTCATGATTGATTCGATGGCTTCATCCATCTCCTCGTCGTAATCATCATCATAGTCGAAATAACCGCGCTCGCGCAATTGCACGCCAGCGAAAGTGAGCGCGCCAAGAAGCACCAGCACCAACAGAGCGAGCAATCCGACGAGCAGACCCATGAATGAACCTCCAGAATCTGTCGTCACCGCCTTCTCCTCTCCCATCAGGTGAATATTGACCGCCAAGTTCGTCGAAGACTGATCATCCTTGATGGCTCGAACCAGAATCACCTGATTGCCTTCGATTGTGTTATTCGGCAGAAACTGCAAGCGGTCGACGAGCAGCGAATGAGTCACCTCGAACTGCTCGTCGCCAACCTCGAAATCAGCCAGATTCATCCAATTATCTCGCATATCCCAAGTTCGCCATTGGATGCGCATCGCCCCACCCTCAACGGCGAAAGCCACGAAGCCACCTTGGTCGACGTGAACCCGATTGTCTTGTCCAATCTCACTTGACAATGTGATGTTCAGGGCGAGATTGAGCTCGTAGACTCTGTTGGCAGCCTCTTCGACAGCCGGTTGGGCATTGACGTGCCCGTGTCCGTAGACGTTGTTTTGCCGGTTTTTGGGAATCGCATCTTCGGCGCAGGGTTCGTTCGCTGCCATGTAGTGGCATTGTCGATAGGTCGAAGTTTCCTGCATGATATTGCGAATATCGAAGGGTGAAAGGTCGGGATTCGCTTGGTACATCAACACCGCCACGCCAGCCGCGCCAGGGGTTGCCATGCTGGTTCCGGACATCGCCGTATAGCCGGTTCCCGTGTTGGCCTGGACTGACATCACACTGCTGCCGACGAAGGCGAGATTCGGTTTGATGCGTCCTTCCTCGGTCGGCCCTTGGCTCGAGTAGACTGCGATTGCTGTGTTCTTGTCGAGGGCACCGACCGTGATGACGTCTTCAGCGCTCCCGGGTGTTCCTATCTGGGCGCTGAAGGCGGCGTTTCCAGCAGCGATGAAGAGAGCAACGCCTGCTCGCATCATCTCGTTTGCCATGCGGTTGACTGATTCTTGTTCGGAGGTAGTCCATTCTGAGACTGCGGGTCCGCCAAGACTCATGCTGGCGGCTCTGATGTTGAAGTCATGGCGCTTGTCGACGGTCCACTGCATTCCTGCCATCACTTGGGCGTAAGAGCCGCTGCCGCTGCCTGAAAGGACCTTGACTCCGACGAGGTTTGCCTGTGGTGCAATTCCGATGTATTCGTATGTCGGTGCCCCGGTTCCGGTGGTTATGCCGGCGCAGTGGCTGCCGTGGCCGTGGTCATCGTAAGGCTCTACTTCGGTGCCGTTGGTCTTGTCTGGATTGTTGATGGCGTCGTAGAATCCGAGGATCTTCGGGTCATGGGTGCTGTTGTCATCATCGAGGTCGTCGATTCCTGAATGGTTGCCGTCTATTCCTGTATCGATGATGGCCATGGTGATACCGGCTCCAGTGTAACCGGTATCCTGCCAGACGAGGTCGACGCCGTGGGTCGGCTTGACATCGTTCATCAGAACTTCGAGCCGACCGTCGAGCTCGACGAAGACTACGCCGGGAAGTGAAACGATATCGTCGATTCTATCGAGGTCGACTCGGCCGGCGATCGAGTGTATCAGCCAGTATCTGAATTGGGTTTCAAAGCCGACCTCTAGCTCGAGCATCTGCTCATCCGCAGCATTCGGTTCGTGGTCGAAATCGACGATGACACTGATCCGACCAGCATCGTCGACGTAATCGTAGTGAGTCGAATATGGGGCGACCCAGATGGCGTCGTGGACGCGGTCTTGGTCGAGGTCCATGTTGGTATTCTCCCACCAGAGGAGTGTCCTTTCATCGACAACATCGAGGGAGTCTTGAGGTTGTTCAGAGGGTAGAGGGACCGCTGCTGCGAGGGCGGGAACGAGCATCAGCGCAAGGATGGTGAAAGCGGTCAGCCGCCCGAGGTAATCCGTCGAATCGCTCATGGTAATCGCTTTCGGGCATCGTGGACCGACTTTGAAGGAAACGGTTGGCTGACCGAACAGCCCTCTGGGCTGAATCACCGTTGTTCCGAAGTGAAATCACAAGTCGCGAGTCATCTCGCGACCGATGATCATGCGTTGAATCTGGCTGCTGCCTTCGTAGATCTGCAGAACCTTGGCAGCCCGCATCAGGCGGGCGACGGGATATTCTTCTGAGTAGCCATAACCACCGAAGATCTGCACCGCATCGGTGGTGATCTCCATGCAGGAATCAGCGGCGAAGCGCTTGGCGTGGGCAGCGCTCTCGGTGTTGCGGATTCCATTGTCTGCCTCCCATGCGGTTCGCCATGTCAGGAGGCGGCTCGCTTCGATCTTCGTCTTCATGTCGGCGAGCATGAATTGGATCGCTTGATGTCGATGCAGCTTCTTGCCGAAGGTCTCGCGCTCATCGGAGTACTGCAAGGCATGTTCGAAGGCGGCACGGCTGGTTCCGACCGCCTGTGCTGCGACGTTCGGACGAGACAGATCGAAGGCTTTCATGGCGTTGAACCAGCCGTTACCTTCCCTACCGCCGATGAGGTTCTCGACGGGTACGTGGACATCGTCGAATAGGACCCCTCGAGTGTCGGATGCGCGTTGCCCCATGTTTGACTCCTTCTTGCCCAGTTCAACGCCATCCCAGGCCGATTCGACAATGAAACTGCTCATGCCTTTGTAGCCAGCGGACTTGTCGGTGAATGCCAGCACGAAGAACCAGTCAGCATGACCGGCTCCGGTGATGAACATCTTCTCGCCGTTGAGGATGTAATGATCGCCATCTCGAACCGCCAGCGATTCGATGCTGGCGACATCGCTGCCTGCGGCAGGCTCAGTCACACAATAGGAGGCGATCTTCGGGGCTGAGGTCAAACGCCCGAGATATTCGATCTTCTGTTCCTCGGTCCCTCCTGTGATGACTGGACCGGCGGTCAAACCGTTCGAATAGGCAGCTGTGCTGAAGCCAGGATCACCCCAGGCGAATTCCTCTGTGACCAGAACCTCGTCAGCGATTCCCATCCCCATGCCACCGTATTCCTCAGGCACGTGCAGATTGGTCAGGCCGAGGCCATGAGCCTCAGCGATCACATCCATCGGGAATTCATTTGCATCGTCCCAGTGCTTCGCATGGGGCCGAATCGAGTCTTGGGCGAATTCGTGCGCAAGTTCCCTGAGCATCTCCTGCTCCTCCGACAAGCGGAACTCGACCATGATGCTGCCAGCGGTGCATCCGACTTAGCGGTTCGCACTGATGTGGCTAACGATTCGTAAGGGCTGATGAATATCACGAATCATCGGTAGACAGTAATAGATCCATGATTGCAATACGGACACTTGTACCCCTTGAAACAGCATGAACCAATAATGGAGCCACAAGAGGTGCGAGTGAAGAGAGGGTTGACAAAATCATTTTGCATCGATTTCGTGATGAGGCGTAATGGTCAATTTCACGAAGAGACGTAGAGGAAAACCATGTATGAGATATATCCAATTACCATCGTAGCACCGACTCGTGGCCCGATCTCACGATCATCCAGGAGCATCGCTGTGACTAGACCTGAAGTGAGAATGACCACCCATATGTCACGTCCTGCGAACTCAGATGCGATTTCGATTCCTCCTCCTACCACAGAGGCAACTCCGAGGATGCCGAGGATGTTGATGACGTTCGATCCAAGGACGTTTCCAATCGCCACGCCGCCCTGATTGCGAAGTGCTGCGATGAGGGTCACCGCCAGTTCGGGAAGCGAGGTGCCCAGAGCGATTATCGTCAGGCCGACGACCGAATCAGGGATGCCATAGGTCAGGGCCATGCCAGTGGCTCCCTCCAAGAGCAAGCCCGCGCCCTGCCAGATCATGTAGCCCCCGATGATAGTGGCTGCGATCGCCGCGAGGATGTTGTCTGGCAGCCATGTATCCTCGGCCTCCTGATCCCTTTTTCCGCGTGAGTAGAGGTAGGAGTAGGTGTAGTAGGCCAACAGAAGCAGCAGCATGGCGATACCGCCGAGGTACGGAATCTCGCCCATTCTGACGAACACGAAGAGGATGATGGTGGCAGCTATCACTGCTTTAGAATCCCGGCGAAGACCCACACCTGCATCACCAGTTGAGCCGAGCAGTGCAGCTGTTCCAAGAACGAGCATCACATTCGCGACGTTGGAACCCAGGACGCCACCAACCGCTATGTCCGGGTCTCCTCGACCGATTGCTTCGATGGCGACAGCGAGTTCAGGCAATGAAGTTCCGATGGCGACGATGGTGAAGCCGACCAGAAGTGGAGGGACTCGCAGGCGGTATGCGATCTGCACCGCACCTTGGACGACTCCTTCACCCCCAGAGAGCAGCAGGATGAAGCCGACGAGAACCAGAACAGGGTCTGACAGGTCAGTTATTCCGAACATCATCCACCCCTCACTGTCCGCTCCGCCTCGCCCATCATGTTTGACATCTCTCTCGGCCTCACTCACACATGCGCCGTAGATGTCGGAGGACCAATTCTGCCGACGGGATGGTGTGATCCTCCAAGGTTGGCGAGAATGGCACCGGTGTGTCCAGAGCCCCGAGGACCACTGGAGCTGATTCGAGATTCCAGAATGCCTCTTCGAGGATTCGGCTGCTGACGGTGTGACCGAAGCCACCTGTATACTGGGATTCTTGCAGCACCAGCAGCCGGCCCGTGTTTCGGACCGAATCGATGCAGGTCTGTGCATCGAATGGTAAGATGGTTCGCAGATCGATGATCTCTGCTTCGATTCCGCGCTGAGCCGCCTCTCTTGCAGCGTTCAGCGCGACGTGGACCATCGCACCCCAGGTGACGATGGTCACATCCTTGCCGCCGCGTACGACATGCGCCTGACCGATGCTGCTCTCCCCACGCGCGAGGCGCGCGTGTACCGAATCTGTGTCAACGAGTTGGCTGATCGATTCTCCCCATCCGGTCTTTCCGCCTCGCAAGCCGTACAACCCGATGTGCTCGAGGTATACCACAGGGTCGTCCAGAGCATGGGCTTCGACGAGCATGTCGTAAGCATCCTGAGGAGTGCTCGGAAAGACGATGATCAAACCAGGATCATTAGCGAACCATGATTCAATCATGTTCGCGTGAAATGGACCACTTCTGGTCTTGGCGCCGAGTGGAATACGCACGGTCAGAGGCACCTCGGCGCCCCAGCGCCACCGCAGTTGCGCTGCATTATTGATCAGCGGATTCATCGCCAGAGCAGCGAATCCGCCGAACTGAATCTCTGCTACAGGCCTCATCCCACCAAGGGCAGCGCCGGTTGCTGAGTGGATGATGATGGCTTCTGAAAGAGGCATATCAAGCAGTTTGTTCGAGTGACCGCGAGCCTTCAGAGGCAGATTTAGGCCGAAGGCACCAGCGAGCTCCATATCCTCACCCATGAAGACGATCGTCTCAGCATATTTCTCAGCCAGAGTGACCATCGCGTTCTGGATGGCCTTGCTGTATGTCCAGGAGTTGGGCGCGTCTGAAAACTCGATCGAGCAGACGCCTGATTCAAGCACGCTGCCGCCGCCTTCGATATCGCCTCCAATTCTGTTGATCTGCTCGGAGTGAGTCGCTGCATCTTGCAGGCTCGTCACTCCTTTGCCGACGCTCGAGCCCTCTGGCCAAGGCATCTCCTGCATCTCCTCGCGGGCAGCGTCGATAGACTCCTGCTCCTGCATCTCCATGGCCGCAAGAGTGGATTCGCTCACCCCCATGCGTATGAGGAGTTCGCGATGATTCGGCAGTGGGTCCTTCTGAGCCCAATAAGTCATGAGTTCACGTTCCACATATCCGGGCGGGTTGCCTGAAGCCGCGCCAAGGTAGATTTCGTCGTGGTGATGAGCGTGGCCACATCCTCGCATCGTCTCGACGTGGATCAGTGTGGCTCCGCCACCGTCTAGAGCGTATTCTCGGGCTGTTGCAGTCGAAGAATGGAATGAAAGAGGGTCTGAGCCGTCAATCGTCCATGATGGGATGCCCATCGCGTGGCCTTTGTCGCCAAATGTCTCTGCCCCCGATTGACCAGTGGTGAAGGTGTCGAGGGCGATCTGATTGTTCTGAATCATGTAAGCGATTGGCAGGCCACGGGCGCCGGCGAGGTTCATCGCTTCCCAGAACTCCCCGCTGCTGCTGCAGCCCTCACCAACAGGTGCGAGGTGGAATCGAGGTATTTCGAGCCTGTTTGCGGCGAGTGCGATGCCTGTCGTGGTAGCGCTTGCAATCGGCAGAGGTGCTGAGGGGGGGAGGATTCTCTTGTCCCAATTCCCGACATGGAGGTCCCGACCACCATGGCCTTCGTGACCTCCATCCATGAAAGATCCAGATTTCCCCATCTGGGCCGCGAAGATTTCGAGCGGAGTCTGGCCCATGGCTAGAGCCAGGCCGACGTCTCGAATCATCGGCGCGACAACATCGGCCAGAGGTCGATCACGCTCAGGCAGATCGACTGCTCGGACCATGGCGGTGGCGCAACAAGCCACCGCTTCCTGCCAAGTCGAGCGGAAGCCCTTACCACCGAATCTGCCGCCGTCAGGTGTGGGAATACCGTTCATGAACAGATCCTTGAGGTGTTCGTCTACGGCTCTTGTTCGAGTCATCCAGCGTTGCCAGCGCAAGCGGTGCTCGAGAGTTACCGCAGAACCATGTGCAATCCTCCGTAAACAGAGGGCGATGTCTCGGCACAGCCTTGCAGTACGCCGGTCGAGATGGAGGGCACCAGGTCTGCGAGGAATCACTTCAGTCTCAGATAATCGAGCCATCGAGGGTTCGTAGAGCCTCTCGTGTAATTGCTCGGCGAAGTTATGACAGAACTGATTCGAGAATTCATGGAAGGAATTTCCATCGAAGTGAGGTGGTGCAGCCAAGGAATCCCAGCAGGAAGCCGCGGCTTCGATGAATCCTTCATGCCGTTCGGCGAGGAAGCGAAGGAGTTCACGCCGAGCGGAATCCGAACTCAATTTCTTGCTGAAGGAAAGAGCAATGCGAGGTTGCCATCCCCTCCCCCAGAGTGGTGGTAGGTCGGATTGAGAGGTGAATTCCTTGGATTCTCTGCCGGAAGTCTCCCTCGATGCGCGCTGGTCCTCCTCTTGATTCCGTAAGGATGCCTCCTGTTCCAGGTCTGACATCGAAGTGCGAGACTCTCTTTCCCAGACCAGAACCTGTTGCCGACGACCGCGACCACTGAGTGATCTGTCGAGAGTGACTCTGATTCTTCTGCCACACGATGAGCACTTGCGGTCGAGTCGAGTGGTCTCGGCGTCGCGTGATTTCCAAGTCTGATGTGTATTGCAGGTGGAGCAACGCCACAATCCGCGACGCCCGGCCATGTGGCTCGGAGAGTCCACTTGTACAACAATGAATCGCTGCACGTCTACCCTCTTCACCACATTATCCGGGAAGTGTCAATCCTTGGATGGTGAATCAACTAAGAAATACGTCAATTACACCGTAATTAAACAGGAAACTCCGAGGTAGTAAACCACAAATCAGAATTATTTTACCAAATATCCTCTATACCTTGCAATAATTTACCTGTTCACCACTAATAAACGAGTATCTAAGAATTGAAATACCACAATTAGGAAAATCAAAGTAGCAACTATACTCAGTATTTTGGAACCAGCGGGTCTATCGTATCCGACCAGAGGTGGATGCCACCGAGAAGATTGAACACTCGATCGCGCGACCAACCTGATTCGCCAAGCCAATTCACAACCTTGTCAGACCTTCCGCCGGTCCTGCAGTAAACGACGACATCTCGATCTCGTGGAATCTCCGATGATCGTTTTGGCACGGCTCTGTGAGTAATCCGCAAGTCAGTGCCAGGCAGGCTGACTATCATCTCCTCTACAGGTCGGCGAACATCGAGAAGAAATGGACTCCACCCCTCATCCAGTCTCATCACGAATTCCAATGGGGTGAGTGAGGAAACGCCATTGCTCTGCTGCGGCTCCTGCGCCACGACAATGCTGGAGCAGGCTGCAGTGATGCTTTCCTCAGACATCTCAGTGACCGCTTCTCGATTCGGCTCAGAGGAATAGTCGAGACTTCGCAAATCCATGCTCAGGGCATCGATCGTCAGCAGTCTGCCAGAGAGTGGCTCTCCTATTCCCAGTAACAACTTCAACGCCTCAGTCGCTTGAATCGTTCCGACCAATCCGGGCAGAACGCCCAACACTCCAGCCTCTGCGCAATTCGGCGCCAATTCCGGCGGCGGTGCTGTCGGGAAGAGATCGCGATAATTCGGTCCGCCTTCATGGTTGAACACCGTGACCTGTCCTTCGAAGCGATGGATGCTGCCGAAAACCCAAGGAATTCCTAGAATCTCACATGCGTCTGAAAGTGTGTATCGAGTCACGAAATTATCCGAACCGTCGATGACCACATCCCACCCCTCCAGAATCTCCAGCGCATTCTCAACACTCAATCGCCGCTCGAGAATCTCTATCTGAATCTCTGGATTCAATTCCCCTAGCCTTCGGCGTGCAGACTCTACCTTCGCCTCCCCCACCGCTGCGGTAGTGTGGAGAATCTGTCGTTGCAGATTGGTGATTTCGACAGCATCGTCGTCGACGATGCCGATTCGACCGACGCCGGCAGCAGTCAGATAGAGCAGGGCTGGACTGCCGAGGCCACCGGCTCCGATGACGATAACAGAGCCGTCACGCAGCCGCTTCTGGCCATCCGAGCCGACCAGTGGAAGCATCAGATGACGAGCATATCTCACCCTCTCGTCAGAACTCAGTTCCTCGGACACGTGCTGACCACGCAGCAATCCCCTCATGGTGGCTTCGGCCCAAAACCCATGATTCAGGGCAAAGGCGGGCCGAGGAGACGGATGAATGCCACGAGAAAGCCGATTCTCCCCCAAGTCCTCGTCAGCAGCGACGCTTTCTCGGGAGTGATATCCGTTCGCAGGAAGAGATTGGAGAGTCTGCGAACGAAATTCTGCTCCAGAACCGATTCTGGCTTCGGAACACCCCGCAAGGATCGTTCCCAATCGGTCAGGATGCAATACCTCGATCTCGTCAGCCAGAGGATCTCAGTCGATCCGTAGAGGATGATGACACCCCAGAGCATCCAGTCCTCCGAACCGAGCCAGCCGATGGCCACCCAGATTGTGATGACGGTATGAGTAAGGTAAACCAGATCGGCGAGACGATGGTTCAACCAACTGCGTGGTTCATGGGATTCGCGATTCGCGAAGACTCCCATATCGGCCAAGACCAGTCCTCAGTTTCCAGATTCCTCAGTGTTGGTCTTCTAGCCAGCGCTCAGCATCGATTGCCGCAGCGCAACCCATACCTGCGGCCGTGACCGCTTGCCTGTATCTGGAGTCAACGACATCACCTGCTGCGAAGACCCCTGGAACGCTAGTCATCGTGTGTTCGTGATGCAGGATGTATCCTGAAGAATCAGTCTCGATCTGTCCATCGAGGAATCTTGTGAGTGGTTTGTGCCCGATTGCGATGAACGCGCCGGTGCAAGCGATCTCCTCGTTGTTCCCATCTCGTGGATCTTCCAGCACTGCACCGGTCAACCCTTTCTCATTGGATAGCCAAGCCTTCACAGTCCGAAATGGCCTGATCTCTATCTTCGGGTGATTCGCCGCGCGCTGATACATCAGTTTCGAAGCGCGGAAGACATCGCGTCGATTGATGATTGTGACCTTGCTTGCGAAGCGCGTCAGGAAGGTAGCTTCCTCCATCGCCGAGTCACCGCCACCGACGACGATCACCTCCTCATCACGGAAGAAGGCTCCATCACAGGTGGCGCAGGTACTGATTCCACGCCCTTTCTGGGCATCTTCACCCTCTGCACCGAGCCAGATCGCCTCGGCTCCGGTGCAGATGATCAGAGTCTCAGCCGAGAATTCCTCGCCCTCGACCCAGACCTTGAACGGGCGACTGGAGACATCGATACGCTCGACATTCTTGTCGTGAACCTCCAATCCGAAGCGTTCCGCCTGCTCGCGCAATTCAACCATCATCTCAGGCCCTCCGATTCCCTGAGGATAACCTGGATAATTCTCGACATCAGAGGTCAGCATCAGTTGACCTCCTGACATGTAGCCGGCGAACATCAGTGGTTCGAGCAGCGCACGAGCAGAATACAGCCCAGCCGTATAACCAGCCGGCCCAGAACCGATGATGATGACATTTCGAACCTCGCCACTCATGGGCCGAGCCAATGAGAGGACCTCCTTCAATACTGCCACTCGCCCGAGGATGGCGAGGCGGTCAAGGATCTGCTCACAGAGTGGCAGATAGGTCCATCGAATGGAGTGCCTCTCTTCGTCATGGTCGAGTTGCTGTCGAATGTAATCTCCGCAGACTCATTCATCGACAGAATGGAACTCGCCGGCGGCTCGATAGGCACCAATGATCTCGTTCAGACGGTTTACGCAGTTTCGCGCGACGACCTCGAAGGCTACCAATATCCGGTCGATGCACGCTCTCCACCGGTGAAAACGCTGATAGGAACCGCGATCGAGAAATTCACCTCACACGGTCTCGAAATCGGAATCTGCGGTCAGGCTCCGAGTGACCATCCAGAGGAATTCCACCCTTCCTAATCGATTGTAGCATCACTTCGATCTCGGTCACTCCGGACACTGCGATGGCCGTCCGTCAGACGATTCTGGAAGCCGAATGCCTGCGCGAAAAGGGTATCACGGCCATCGAGTAAGGCACCGAACAGCCTACATTCTCTGCCGGAATCGACGCCCATGTCCTGGCATCCTGCACCTGCTCCAGAATCTGATGAGGTGGCGATTCAGGAGAATCTCGATTCCTGGGATGCGATGGCTCACATGCACGCTCAAGGCAGCGGCGCCGAGTTCTATCGCATAGAACAATGGCTGGCGGGCGAGTGCAAACTCGGACCTTGGGAAGTCGAGGAACTCGGCGATGTGAATGGCAGATCGCTGCTTCATATGCAGTGCCACATCGGTACCGACACACTCTCCTGGGCGCGCCGAGGAGCAATCGTCACCGGTCTCGATTTCAGTGAGAATGCGATTCTTGAAGCTAGGCGCTTCGCAGAGATTCTTGGAATTGACGATGCGAGATTCGTACACGCAACGGTAGCGAATGCGGGCAAGGCACTCGATGGCGAACAATTCGATATCATCTACACCGGCAGAGGCGCATTATGTTGGTTGCCAGACCTCGAAGAATGGGCCGCAGTCTGCGCAGGACTTGTGAAATCAGGTGGCGTTCTGTACCTTGAGGAAACCACACCTTTCGTAAACACATTGGAACCGAAAGAAACCTCCGAAGGCTCATTCTTCGTTCCCAAATACGATCTCTTCAACGCGGGCCCGATCTCTGAAATCGGCGAAGGAAGTTACGCGAATCCGCAGTGGCCGGGAGAGCGTACGACTCATTGTTGGGAATTTCGATACGACACTCTGGTCAACGCGCTCATCAACAATGGATTCCAAATCGAGTTCATGCACGAGCGCGACGAGTTGTTCTTCGACCCATGGCCAGAAAAATTCGAGCCGTCGCGCCCGAATTATTGGCGCTTGAAAGAAGGCGAAGTCCCCTTCCCACTCTCCTTCACACTGCGTGCGAGGAGGGTTTGATGATGCGCGAGGCGAAGTGTCAATGCGAAAAGCTTCGAGTCACGATTCCCGGAGATGCTCGTCGGCACATTCCATGATTAGTTCTGCATGGTGACGACCGCACTGACGGCGGCGCGCGCGTGAGGTTCGAGGCGTGACTCGATATGCTCGACCTCTGCGCCGGGGCCGATTATCCCAAGGCCAATCGGCTTGTTGTGCTTGATTTGCAAATCGATGATCGCACGGGTAACCGACTGCCCCATGACCAATCCGTGTTGGGTCTGGCCGCGCTCGATTATTCCCAACGCAATCGCAGCATCGATGTCATCGCGCGGCAGAACACGCTCGAGCGCGAGCGGCACTTCCATCGAGCCGGGAACCCAGACGACTTCGCTGATCTCACAGTTCAGCGACGCAGCCTCATCGGTCGCGAACTCTAGCATTCGAGTAATCTCTTCCTTGTGGAATGAACCACAGATCGCAGCGATTCTCATCCACTCACCCCCATGCGTCGAATCGTGTCGACTACAGCCTGAGTTCGCGAGTCGATCTCGATGTTCACCGCGTCACCCACTGACTTTCCACCGATCGTCGTGACTCTCAGGGTCTCCGGAATGATGTGCAGAGCGAAGCCGTCATCTGACACCTTGCCGATCGTCAGTGACAGTCCATCGACGGCGACGAAGCCTTTCTCGAGAATATACGCGCGTGCCTCAGCAGAATTCTCAATGACGAGGTCAATCCCCTCTCCGCGCTCGGCGCGTTCGAGAATCTTCGCGGTCATCATCACATGACCGGACAAGATGTGTCCACCGAGCTCATCCCCCATTTTCAGGGAACGCTCGACATTCACCTTCTCGCCGGCTTTCAGTCCCCCGAGCGTCGTTCGGCTCAGCGTCTCTTCGATGGTATCGAACTTCACTGCGGCTCCATCAATCGAAACGACGGTCATGCAGACTCCATCCAGAGCTACGCTCGCACCGATCTCGAGTTCATCATCGAAGCCATCGAGATCGACAGTCAAAGTCCGAATCTCATCGCCGTCCTCGACGGCGACCACCGAAGCAGTACCGGAAACGATTCCGGTGAACATTCTCAATCCTCCTCGTAAAGATCGCCGGTCTCGCCCGACCAGAGTTCGAGGATTCGAGAGATGATCTTCCTCGTCCCATCCAGATCGTCCGATAAGCCCTCGACCCGAACAATCTTGACGTGGCCCCAACCATTCGCGTCCAGACCCGCCCGAATCGCATCACGCGAGTGCTTCTGGTCATAGCCGAGCGCTATCACGTCGGGTTTCACGACATCGAGAATATCGAAGATTGGTACGCTCGGCGGGTTGCCGACGAGGGCTTTGTCAACCGGTTTCAGACCCTCGACCATGCGCCGTCGAAGTTCATGATTAGTCACCGGTTCATGCTTCTGCTTGCGAACCGTTTCGTCGTGGGCGACGACGACTACGAGTTCGTCACCAAGGGTTTTGGCTTGTTCGACATAATGCAGGTGTCCAGCATGCAACAGATCGAAGACGCCGACCGCCATGACTCTGACCATTCAACTCCGCCTCCCCTCGAATCCTCTCAATGCTTCGGTCACTCTTCAATGCCCAGAGCGGACAGAAGATCGGCGCCGGTTATCATCGGAATGCTATGCTTCGCCGCATATTCACGCCCATCTTCAACACTCAATGCCCCATCGCCATCCGGCTCCAACATCTCCGCTCCGATAGTTGCGGGAACCTGACCCGCCAGCCTTGCTATCGCCACTGCCAACTCTGTGTGGCCTTGGCGGGTTTCGAGGCCGCCGGGGGATTCTCGGCAGACTGGGATGTGGCCGGGAGTGCGGAATTCGGCGCCCAACGCCTCCAGTGCGGCGGCGCCGCTGACATCGTTGGAGAGTAATTCGCCCGCGAGCTCGCCGAAGCGACGTGTGGTCAGCGAGCGGTCACGGTCGGTTATCCCCGTGTAGGTGTCGCGGTGGTTGACGGAGAGGGTGAAGGCCGAGCGCGTATCGTATTGCAGGTCGTTCGTAACGAGGTGAGCGAGCACTGGATTGTCGGCCACGAGGGCTGGGTGAGTGTGGATGTCCTGCAACCATGGCAGGTCGAAGAGCTGGCCGATCTCATCGCCAATGGCGAGGAAAAGAAGTCCTCCGCAGTCTTGGCGCAGACGGCGCATGACTTCGGGGGTTGCCGCTGTGGCGGGCCATAGCAAGTCGGTCTCGCATTCACGGAAGGCTGAGTCGAAGACCATGACAGGCTCGCCGGCTGCGAAAGCAGCAATCGCGGCTTCGACACCACCCACAGCGTCAACTGTCATGGGCATGCGAGAGGGCGTTCGTACCCTATATTTCCGGTCACGCCATCAGGCGCGGCCGATGGGTTATCATGGGTGGAGTGAGGGAATAGGATTGTGATTGAGGCAAGAGCGCCGCTGCGCGTCGATTTGGCCGGCGGATGGACCGACCTCTCGCCATTCACCATTCATCACGGTGGGGAGGTGGTGAATTTCACCATCGACAAGTACGTCCGAGCCCGCCTTGGTTCGAGCGGCGAGGTCGAATTCTCCTTCGATGTGCCAGCAGGTTCCGGACTCGGGACCAGTGGTGCTCTGAATGTCGCGAGAATCGCAGTTCTCAACGACGGTGATATCGACGATATCCAAGGGCTGGCCGAGCAAGCATATCAGGCTGAGATTGCGAGTGGCAATCGCTGCGGCAGACAGGATCAATGGGCCGCGGCGCTGGGTGGATTCAACCGCTTCATGTTCGTCGGAGATTCTGTTGAATCTATGCCCTTCGAAGCCCCGAAAACAGCCCGTAACTGGCTTCGGAAACATCTGCTCATAGTCAACAGCGGCATCGTCCATGATTCGGGCGAGATCCAGAACGCGATATGGGCTCGCTACGATGCCGGTGAAGAAGCTGTGACCGAGGGACTGCTAATCATCCGAGCGGCGGCGCGCAAGATGGTTGACGGCCTGCAGCGCGACCACCGCCACCTCGTCGTCGAGGCCCTCGACGACATCTGTCGCGGCGTCGATCTTCTCGACCCCGCGATACACGATCCATTCCGCTCGATCATCGCCCCTCTTATGGAGACGAGATCGGTGATGGCGTGGAAGGCACTTGGCGCAGGAGGGGGTGGATGTGCGGCTCTTCTGTGCAATCCTCTGGGCTTCACAACGGTTCGTGAAGCGATTGATGCAGCGGGTTGGGAAATCATCGAATGGGACTTCGAAGACACGGGATTGACTCTGATCGAGAGTTGAATTGTCGCTGGAGAAGCCTCAAACACCACTTGAGATTCGTCCTACCCATGGTAGGACGTCGTAGTATCATCGCTTCGGTCTTGATTCTCGTTCTACTGCTGCCCATCGCGACCTCGACGCTCAACATGGAGCGGGGTCGAGGCGGTTACGACGCCGATGGAGTCTGGACCGAGAGCGTCGAGCTGGCGCTTCATCACCAGTGGTGGCTGGATTGGAGCCGCGATGCGGACCATGACTTCGTTGACGACCGCATCGAATGGCTGCTGGAACAACCGGTTGATGTCCAGCAGGATTGGTGGCGCAAGGCCGGTCCTGAGCATGCTCGAGTCTTCATCGATTACGACCATCAGCCGACCGACGCCGATGTTGAGGCCTTGACAAAGTTAGGCGTCGAAGTCACACTCAGAGCTCATTATCTCGATACTGTCGCTGCGACTGTTCCCCTCGAACTGCTGCAGGATCCAAGAACTCTGTTGTCCCTGAGCGGCTTGGTGATGATCGAGGATCTCGGCCTCGCTGAGCCACACATGAACGAGGCTGTCCCGACGATGGGAGTCGATGATGTGTGGACTGATTTCGGATTCATCGGAACCGGTGTGACCATCGCGATTCTCGACACCGGCATCCGCGGCGACCACGAAGGGCTCAACGACTTGGACGACGATCGGTTCACCTGCATCGACGACCCACCCGACCCTCTCGACCCGAATCCTGACCCGATTCCGGCTGATTGCGACCCCAAGATCACGGCATTCTATGACGCCGTTTACACCCACTCCGAACAACCTCCTGAGGACTCCTTCGACTCCGGGACACATGGGTCTCATGTCGCTGGAATCGCCGCCGGCACCGGCGGCGGCCAGACGGCGGCCGACGGTTCACGATACATCGGCGCCGCCCCCGGCGCCTGGTTGATCAACATCCTCGCTTGCTGCGAAGGAGACATCGAGGACATCATCGAAGGCGCTCAGTGGGCCATCGACAACAAGGAAAATCTGGGTATCGATGTGCTGACTTCTTCATTGGGTGAACAGCAGTTCGAGATTCACATCGACAATGACGGCTCCAGCGCTTGGAGTCGCCAGATGGATGCCGTCGCCGATTCAGGCATCATCACCACGCTCTCGGCTGGCAATGAGTTCGGCGGTGCGACAATCGTCGGTTGCAATACCATCGACAGTCCGGGAGATGCGAATTTGCCGGTGACTGTGGCCTCGCTCGACAAGAATCTCGACCTCGCCATCTACTCCAGCCGTGGATACACTTCTGATGGGCGAGTGAAGCCCGATGTGGCGGCCATCGGTTCCAACATCATGGCTCCAGACGCCGCGACGAATGATGGCTACACGAGCAAGTCGGGAACCAGCATGGCAACGCCTCTGATGGCTGGGATTGCCGCACTGATGAAAGAGGCGAATCCCGACCTCACTCATACCGAATTCAAGGATATCATCGCCGCGCACGCGATCGAGCGTGAGATTTCACTCGGCGACCCTGGATTGAACGATTGCAGCCTGCTCGAGAGCCGGCCTGACAACGAATTCGGCTACGGTCAGGCCGACCCGCTCGCCTTCGTCGAGGCGGCCGGCAGTATCGACCGCTCCCTGAACGTCTCGATGGACATCATCACCTTGCAAGAAATCGGCAATGAGAGCTACATCGCCGGAACTTCATCAGGAGGCGTGCCGGGATTGGGGCTGGTAGAGCTCAAGGTCGGCGGCGGAGAGTGGAAGGGTGCCGCAGACCTTTCGAAGAACGGTGACTGGGCTACTTGGAGGGTCAAGTTAGACCCTCACCTCGAATCTGGCAACTCGACAATCTATGCTAGATTGAGAGTCACCGATGACAGCATATCCCCAATAGACGCTCGCAGAGTAGTACTAATCGATGAGATGGCAATAGCTGGAGCCGCCGAGGGCCTGACCTCTTTCGGCTCGTACGTCTTCTTCGTCCCCTTCGTATTGGTACTGGCTTTACTGGGTTACATCATGACCACAGAGCGGTGGGATAGAAAGTTCTACCTGGGCCTCTCCAATAAGGGTGAAGACAGCGACGGTTTTGATATCCGTAGGTATAATCTACGAAAAATTCCCGGGGCTCTGAGGTCAGTTAAGCAGTCGTGGGTTGAAGATGGTGAATCCTTAGCGGAGAACAAGGTGAGACGTTACGTCTCTCTGAGCATACTCTATGTCGCACAGGGCCTGCCCTCAGGATTTGCAAGTGTGGCCTTCGTAGCATTCCTGGTCACCAATGGAATCGCCGTAGAGCAAATTGCCATACTGTTCGCCACAATATACCTGCCATGGACCTTCAAATTCATCTGGGGGCCAGTTATCGATATGATCAGGTTCCCTCAATTCGGGATAAGACGACCGTGGATCCTATTCGCCGAGACGGGCATGATAATCTCCCTGGCCACCTTACTTTTCGTTCCTAATCTCGTCGCATCGATACAATTAGTCACCATTTTGCTGTTCATCCACAACCTGTTCTCATCACTGCAGGATGTCAGCGTTGATGCGCTCGCAGTCGACATACTCGAGCCTGATGAAGTGGCTACGGTCAACGGTCTGATGTTCGCCGCCAAGCGTGGCGGAATCATTTTCGGAGGCGCAGTCCTCGGAATGCTGGTCGTTCCTTTCGGAATCAAATCGGCGATAATGGTCCAACTTCCATTGCTGATTCTAATCATGATGCTGCCTCTGTACCTGCGTGAGAGGCCGAGTAACAGACTGTTCCCATGGAGCAAGCAGGAAGAGGTAGAGGAGGCCTGGTACGCAGAGATCGAGGAGGTAATAGAAACCGAGGCGGCCCTTCTGTGGGAGGAGGATCACCCGGAGGAATTCAGGCCAGCCCGATGGGTCGCAAAAAACCTCTACGATAACAGGATATCTCCAGCTGCTTCCATCCTGTGGGCAAGCATCTCTTTCTTCCTATTGTGGGGACTTTTCGCTATCCTACACGTACTCACTAGCAGCTTTACCGAGGCTTGGGAAATTACATTCGGAGACGTGGCTTCTCCTCTCAAAACAATTGGAATGTTCACATTCCTAATTTCAGCCATTCTCTTGCTGGCAGAGTGGTTTGGTGCAAATATACCCCAGATTCGAAATCCCTTACCGGTATCAGCCCTTGTATCTGAAACAGCCTACAACATAGTCAAGGGATTCTCGACGCGTTCCTCTTTCATCCTGATCTTCCTGTGTTTGCTGGCCGAACTCTACCTGTTCACCGATCCTATCGTGGTTGACATCTTCATCAACGAGGCAGGTTGGTCTCAGACCAAGTACAACGCAATCGTCGGCGGCGTGGTCATCGCCTGCATGATGGTTGGGCAGATCTTCGGCGGTATGCTGGGAGACCGGTTCGGAGTCAGGGAAGTCTCGATGATAGGCTTCACACTACTCGCTCTGTCAAACGCCACACTAGCTCTATTGAGCGACTACTGGACCAATACGAACATGATGGTAGCCTACCTGTGCGTTCGCGCAGTCATCAACGGAGTTGCATGGATCTGCGTCATAGCCGTATGCATGAGGCTTACATTCAGCAAGGCCGGCGGCTCGCAGTTCACGGCCTACATGTCTATGTTCAACCTCTCAGCAGTGATGGCGTACCTGTTCACGGGCAACATGACCCAGAGGTTCGACTACGTCACTTGCCTCTACATCGGGGGCGCGCTAACACTGTTCACTGTGGTACTGCTTTGGTTCATCGACCCCGACGAGACCGATAGGGTTCTTGAAGGACGATTCGGTGACGATGACGGCGCAGACGGTTCGGGCGCAGACGAAGCCGTTGAACCGATACTGGAGGTTGAAGACTTTGGAGAAGTTCCAACAATTGCTTGAAGAATGCGAGACAGACTTCCTCGTCTTCACCCAGACGGTCTGTCCTTACTGCACTCTGGCGAAGCGGACTCTCGATTGGAAGGGCTTGACCTACACTGTGGTCAACTTTGACCACGAGGGAGACCTGCGTTTCGATGTGGTTCGCGAGACCGGTCATCGAACCGTTCCAATCTGCTACGACATGCGTGGAGATGAGCCGATTTTTGTCGGTGGCTCGGACCATTTGCTGAAATATCTCTGACCGTCACTCAACTCGTCTGTCAGGCAGCGATTCAGGCAGAATCGGCCATCCTCTGAATCGCGGCCTGCAATTCTGCAATCTGATTGAGATTGACCATGTGACCCTTCTCGTGGGCGAGGCGAGTAACTGGCCAGCCCGCCGCCTCGAAGATCTCAGCATGTTCCTCTGCCTGGGCGAGGGGCAACAAATGATCGCGCGAACCGTGCATCCAGACGACCTCGCGCGGGCGCAGGAAAGGAAGAGCGGCCGTCAACTCATCAGGCCGCGCCGTCTTGGTTCCAATCAGAACAAGTCCAGCGATGCGATTCTGAACCTCGTACTCGAGCATCGCTGAAGCGATGGCCCCGCCTTGAGAGAAGCCACCAACGATCAGCGGGCCAGCCGGCAATTCAGAAATCACCCGCTGCACCGAAGCGACAACCTGCAATTGTGCTTCAACACTCAGAGGTTCAGTAGCACTGTCGCTTCGAAGCCACCAAGCAAAGCCCCCAAGCGTAGGATGTTCTGCCTCAGCCTGTGGACAGAGGATCTGCCAGCCGCTCGGAACAAGCCTTTCTGCCAGCGGCTGCATTTTCGCAGAATCACCAGTCATGCCATGCAGCATCACGAGTGTTCCAGAGTCAGACATGGGTCTGCCTCAGAGCGTCCAGGATTCGGTTATGCCGCCAGCGATTTTGAGCCGTAGGTTCGTATTACCCGTGAATGTGAGGGTCAGCGTGTACTCCTCACTAGGATAGGGAATCGTCCCCAGAGTCCCCAACTCCTCCGCCCCGGGCCCCCAGACTCTCGCAAGAGCCGAAATGGAGGTGTGGTCGCGTAATGTCAGCGAGATGGTCGAGGCGCCGCTACCGCAGGATGCGTCGAGGAAGTAGATCATCTCGGTCCACTCTCCGCTCGAAGGATGGTCGCTGACGAGGAAAGTGTCGCGGAATTCAGCGTCTGGGCCTGAATTGTCCCAGACGTTGCTGTAGAGGTCGCCGCCGCGGACGAAGAAGACCTCGCCCGTGTGGGCTTCGCCGCCGGCTGCGAGCATCATTCGTAGGTTTTCACTGCCGTCAGCGTCAGTCCAGATGAATGATGAGAAGAATCCGACCGCCTCGTCGTAGACGTAGTTGAGGGAGGCGCCGTCGCTCGATTGGGCTGAGATGACGACTAGATTTCCTGAGATGTCGAGAACGGTCGCGCTCCAGTCGTTGGAGAAGAGGCTGAATGACCAGACCTCGCCTATGGCGAGGGGGAAGGTCAGAACCGGTTGTGCGATGCCGTTCTCGAAGGCGCTGAGGTTGTCTTTGGTCATTCGCCCGAGGAATGGGTTATGGTTGAGGACAGCGTGCCGTCGGGCTTCGGTTTCGCTGGATATCGCGAGCATGTAGGCGCTGCCGTCCTCCTCTGTGTCGCTGGCGACGACGAGGCGGGCTGTGTCGTCGCTGTAGTCCGGCGTCGAGAAGGTGTAGAGCCACCAGTCGCCGACTTCCCACAGCGGAACTTCCATGCTCTGGTCAGAATCCTTACCATCGTCGCCACCCCCGAGGCCTGCGCATCCGGCGAGGGAGGTACCCAGCAGAAGCAGAGTGAACGCGAGTGCAGACGCTGTGCGCATGAACTCCCGCTCGCGTCAGCCCATGATGAGGCTGACGCTCGTGCGTTTGGTGTGTTTTCACCCGATTGTCCAGCACTGCTCAGAGCAGGCCGGTCGAAAGTCCCGGTGCGATGACGACAGCGACGATTGACATCAACTTGATGAGAATGTTCAGCGAAGGTCCGCTGGTGTCCTTGAATGGGTCACCAATCGTATCGCCTATGACCGCAGCATCGTGAGTAGCATCGCCCTTGGACGCGCCTTCGATGTGACCTTGTTCAATCGCCTTCTTGGCGTTGTCCCAAGCTCCTCCAGCGTTGGCCATGAAGAGAGCCATCAGAACGCCGGTGACGAGTGCACCAGCGAGCATGCCACCGAGTGCGGCTGGACCAAGGACGTAGCCGACGATGACTGGAGATGAGATTGCGACGAGTCCTGGCATGCGCATCTCGCGCAGTGCTGCTTTTGTCGAAATCTCGATGCAGCGCTGACTGTCAGGCTTGACACCTTCTCGGCCTTCGAGCAGACCATCGATCTCTCGGAATTGTCGGCGGATCTCGATGACCATCTCGCCGGCAGCCTTGCCGACGCTGGTCATCGTCATGGCCGCGACGACGAATGGAAGAGAGCCACCGATGAGGAGGCCGATGACGACCGTTGGCGAGGTCAGAGAAAGGTCAGCCGCTTCGAGTTCAGCCGAGGCCGCGAAGGCAGCGAAGAGTGCGAGTGCGGTCAGTGCAGCACTGCCGATTGCGAAGCCCTTGCCGATAGCAGCGGTGGTGTTGCCGATGCTGTCGAGGCTGTCCGTAATCTCTCTGACATCAGGGCCCAGCTTGCTCATCTCTGCAATTCCACCAGCGTTGTCAACGACTGGTCCGTATGCATCGACGGTCATTGTCACACCCACGGTTGCGAGCATCCCCATCGCTGCCATCGCGATTCCATAGAGTCCGTGATCTGAGGTTGCACCCTCTGCTCCCATCATCACAGCATTCGCGACGTAGATTCCTGCTGTGATGAGAATAATCGGTAAGAAGGTCGACATCATACCGACCGAAAGACCGGCGATTGCATTTGTAGCAGGGCCGGTCTTTGACATTTCCCCAATGTGTGGAATTGCCTTGACTGGAACTCCGAAAACCGGCTCTATACCGGTGTAATACTCGGTGACGAGCCCGATGAGGATTCCAACGATCGAGCCTGCGATGACTGCAAGCATCGGCTCTGTACCTGTTTCGAGACCGAAGTGTCCGATTCCATAGTAACCGGCGACCCAGAAGAGTCCGGCGCCGATGAAGGTCGTGTTGCGAAGAGCCGCAGCCGCGTCGCCACCCTTGAGGAACCTCATGCTGAAGATACCGACGAGACTCGCTGCATAGCCAGCCAGTCCGAGGAAGATTGGCAGAATGATGTAATCGAGATGCATCCCTGATGCTTGAGCGATGACCATCGCTGCGATGATCGAGCCGACGAAGGACTCGAAGATATCAGCACCCATTCCTGCAACATCGCCGACGTTGTCTCCGACGTTGTCGGCGATGACACCTGGATTACGGGGGTCGTCCTCTGGAATTCCAGCCTCGACCTTGCCGACAAGGTCGGCACCGACATCAGCAGCCTTGGTGTAGATTCCACCACCCACGCGCGCGAAGAGCGCGATGGAAGAAGCACCCATGCCGAATCCGGCTATGCTCTGGATGTTGTCGCCAGTTCCCAGCCACATCGCCATAGCCGAAATTCCAAGAAGTCCTAGACCACCAACTGAGAGGCCCATCACCGCTCCGCCTTTGAATGATACTCCGAGGGCGGCGGGTTGGCCACCGGTCGCAGCAGCCATTGCTGTGCGGCCGTTGGCGCTGGTCGCAGCACGCATCCCGCAGAATCCAGCAACGACGCTGGTGACCGCACCAGCGAGGAAAGCAATCGCAGTCATCTTTCCAATAGCGACGAATAAGAGAGCGAAGACGACGGTGACGAATACGGCGAGTATTCTATACTCCGCGTACAAGAAAGCCATTGCCCCATCTTGAATTTGCTGAGTGATATCAGCGACGGTTGGATTGTCTATCTTGATCTTCTTAATCTGTGTGTAAAGCACGTAGGCGATGATCAACCCGAAGGCTGCTGTTCCCGCTGCTAACTGTGTAATGTCTATCATGGTGTTCACCTGTGTCGTCCCGCCGACCCAAGAGCCCCTTATAATCGGAATCCACCGACACCGCCCCTAAAGGGGCGGAGTTTCATACAGTGTTTTCGAGCACTATGGCCGCGAATGAATTGAGAATTCCGGCGCCATCGTGTTCGCCCTTGAATGCAGCCAGTTCCTCTTCGGTTATGTGACCCCATTCGTAGGCGCGCTCGATGCGCGCCCGCGCTGCCTCTGGATGAAACTGCAAACCCCAAGCGGGCAGCGCTTGACCCGAATCGTCCTTGACGCGCACGGCGGTAACAACGTTGTGCGAGGTATGACCCAGCAGAGTGCAGCAGTCTGGAACTGTGGTAACGTGGTCTTGGTGAGTGAAAAGACCGGCGATCGAGGTCCCGCATTCGTGTGACGTCAGGAGTTCGTCTTCATCACCGTCAGGGGTCAGATCGAGATCCCAGATGCCGCTGGAGATAGAATCAGCGCGTTCGATGTCGGCACCGAGCGCGTGACAGAGGAGTTGGTGGCCGAAGCAGATTCCCAGAGTAGGCGTGCCGGAGAGTGCGGCGGCCCTCAGCATCGTTTCGGTCGGTCCCATCCAATCCTCCCAGATGCTGACGTTTCGGCGAGAGCCGCTACAAACGACAGCATCGACGCCGAGTTCCTCGAGCCATTGACGCATGCGAGTCTCATCATCGTGCATGGGCATGACGATTCTGCGGAATGTCACGAGTCGACCATCGAAGTCGACCTCGGTTGATTTCCAAAAACCGTAATCGTCGTCCCAATGAGGTACATCGTCTTCGCAAAGACAGACATCATATCCCTTCTCGGCCTTCACTCCGGCCTCAAAGGATTGCATTTGAGGAGTGACGAGAAGCATTTCGACATCGCAGCGCGCCGCGAAAGGTTGGATGACTTCCTGATTTCCTCCGTGCCCGAAAGTGGCGCGCTCGACCAGAAGATCGACCATCAGCACTCGGGTTAGACACGACATCAGGGCGACCACACCACCAATGGTTCAAAGCACCTCGCCCTGCAGCGTGATGCGAGGAAAACCGATGGCTGACGTCGATAAACAACTCATACTCGAGTCGGTGGGTCCAGTTCAGGCCATCCTCGACGCTCACGACGGAGTGGTCAATGTCGTCGACACGACTGACGGAATCATCATGATTTCACTAGAGGGTGGCTGCACCGGATGCAGTTCGACACCGATGACTGCGATGCAGATTTATTTCTCGCTGATGAAACTCGCAGAAGTGAATGATGTCATTTTCCAGAACGGTGAATTACCAGCCTATATGCGCGCCTTCATCGACGACAAGTTAGGCGGCGAAAACTAAGCTTGAGCCATTTTGGCGCATTCAATCATTCTTCTTCGATTTCTGGTATTGTCGCCGATTCAAGCGACTCAGCCGCTTGTGCCTCTGCCCTTCGCATCTTCATGATCTGATGAGGGTTGGTCTCGCCCTGCACATCAGTGCCCTTGATGTTCAGACTACCCGCCGCTGCGACAATCAACGCAGCCACCGCGAATGGACGTGCCACGTTCCGTGAACCCCAGAGTTCGCCCCCCATCGAGTGCAGGCTGAAGAGGAGTATAGCCGAGATCACGCACAGCGCCGCAATCAGGCGCTGTACGAACATCTCGCCACCTTCTGAGCGCGAGAAAGTCCCGATGCTCATCCACAGAATTGTGGCGAGGCCACACAGACTGACGGAAAGCGATTCCAGCGTTGCAACCAGTTCCACGGAGGCTCTTGTGATGTCTTGGTTTGTGAGTCTTGGGGAGTGGTTGGATTCGACTCTGCGAGGAATGGAGTCGCGATGGACATGCTCAAGGTCGGTGACTCCGCGCTGCATCCGTGGTCAGCGTCAAGGGATGGAGTCTGCCGAAGCCGAGAAGCGCTGGCCCACCGTATGCGACCAAGTCGCAAGTGGTCTCGGTTCTCGAACAGGTCGCGGTTCTTCTCGAGTTGAAGGGCGCGAATCTGTTCAGGACTCGCGCCTATCAGAATGGCAGCCGAGCCCTCGCTTCGATGGAGGAGGATCTGCTGACTGTGGTTCAGGAGGGTCGTTTGACCCAAGTCAAAGGAATTGGCAAAGGCATCAGCGGCCTCGTCACCGAGGCCGTTCTGGAAGGCACTTGGGGTGAGCTCGCAGGATTGTACGACAGCGTCCCCGCTGGCTTAATCGAGATCATCGGAATCCCTGGTCTCGGGCCGAAACGTGCGCGCGTCATGTATGAGGAGTTGGGCGTCGATTCGGTCGAATCACTGAAGGCAGCCTGCGAGATGGGTCACATCGCTCCGCTGGCTGGCTTCGGCGACAAGAGCCAGCAGAAATATCTTGATGGAATCGAATTGCTGCGACGCTATCAAGGCCGAAGTCGAATGGATATCGGTTTGACCTTCGGGCGCGCCTTCGAGGCGCGCATCGCGGCTGTTCCGGGGGTTGTGAGGGCACAATTAGCGGGCAGCGCGAGACGGCGTCGCGAGACTATCGGCGACCTCGACATAGTCGCTGCGGCTTTGCCCGAAGACCACGATTCGGTGATCGAGTCGATTCTCTCGTTCCCCGGTATCGCTGAGGTCAAGGGTCATGGAGAATCGAAAGTCAGCCTGATTCTCGAGCAGGAGATGCTCGCCGCCGTAAGTGGCGGCGGCAGCATGGATGCTCAGTTGTCCGAGGCGATGATGGAGCGCAGTACTGATGCGACCATCGATGCGCAGGTCCGCATCGTCTCCCCCGAGACTTTCCCCTTCACACTGGCCTACTTCACCGGCTCGAAGGAGCACAACATCCGCCTGCGCCAATTGGCTATCGACAAGGGTCTTCGACTCAACGAGTTCGGCTTATTCTCCGAGGAGGCAGCCGGCGAGGCAATCGGCATGGAGGCTGCCAAACACACTCTGCCATGCACCGACGAGGCCGACATCTATCGCCATCTCGGCCTCGAGTGGGTCACGCCCGAACTCCGCGAGGATATGGGCGAGGTCGAAGCTGCAACCATCGGCACCAGCGCAGGCTTACCCAATCTCATCGAAACCTCCGACCTGCGCGGCGCCCTGCACAATCACACCATCGCCTCCGACGGCGTCAACACCCTCGAAGAGATGGCCGCAGCCGCGCAGGCACTCGGTTGGCAATACCTCGGCATCGCCGACCATTCAGAGGTCCTCAACATCGGCGGTCGCCAGATCGGCGTCCCAGCCGATGGAATTCCAGCCCAAGCGAAGATGATTCAGACCCTCAATGAGACTTGGGCCGACGCTGGCACAGATTTCCGCATCTTCCACGGCTCCGAGTGCGACATCCTCGTCGATGGCGCACTCGACTACCCCGATTCGACCCGACGATCACTCTCACACATCGTCGGCTCGGTTCACGCTCTCGGCAGCTGGCGCGGACGCGACGAGATAGCCAACACAGAAGCGCTCATCCGCGCCATCGAAAACCCGACTTTCACCATTCTAGGCCACCCCACAGGACGCATCCTGCAAGGCCGCGAAGGTTTCCCCGTCGACATGCACGCGATCCTGCGAAGAATGGGCGAGTTGAACGCGGAGGGTCAACTGAAGGCAGTTGAAATCAACGCTTCACCATACCGGCTTGACCTCGATTGGAGACTTTGCAAGTACGCGAAGGAACAGGGTGTACCGGTTTGTATCAATCCAGATGCGCATGATACTGAGGGTTTGAAGGACGTCTGGTACGGCATCCAGGTGGCTCGAAAGGGCTGGCTTGAGGCTGTTGATGTGCTGAATACGCGCAGTGGAGTTGAGTTGCAAGCGCTCTTGGGGCTCTGACGAGAGGTTGATGATGCACAAGCGCGAGGGCTGGACATGCAGAAGATGCGCGCGGTGGTTTTCGGAGCAGTATCGATCTTTCCGGCGCTATTCATCGGAATGATGGTCTACGTGCTGCTGGGCGGCGAGACCGAATTCCCCGAATGGGAGGTTTGGATGTACGGTCCTTGCTACTTGCTTCCGTCCCTGATCGTCGTCGGCTCCTTCCTCATCGGGCTGAGTGAGCAGGAGGATGCTCAGTGATGCGGCGAGCGGAGCGAGCGGACAGAATCGGAGCCCAACTCGACGAATTATATCCGACTACTCCTATTCCGCTCGACCACGTCGATCCATACACTCTTCTAGTCGCTGTGATGCTATCAGCGCAGACCACTGACAAGAAGGTGAATCAGGTCACTCCGGCGCTGTTCGCTGCTGCTGATTCGCCGGCTGGAATGGCTACGTTGGAGGTTGAAGAAATTCTCGGGATCATCCGCGAAATCGGCCTTGCGCCGACCAAGGCGCGAAACCTGAAGCGGATGGCAGAACAGATTCTGGAGGGTGGAGGCGAGGTGATTCCCGATTGGGATTTCCTCGAGTCGCTGGCCGGAGTCGGTCACAAGACGGCCAGCGTTGTTATGGCTCAGGCCTTCGGCATTCCGGCATTCGCCGTCGACACCCACATCCATCGCTTGGCGGCGCGCTGGGGCTTGTCGAGTGGGCGGAACGTGGTGCAGACAGAGAGGGATCTGAAGGCGGTCTTCACTGAGGATACCTGGATTCTCCGGCACCTGCAGATCATCTATTTCGGGCGCGAATATTGCCCCGCGCGCAATCACGATATGACTGCATGCACTATTTGCAGCTGGGCGGCTACGAAGAAGCGTATTCGCGAAGAGATGGGCTGAGTGCAGCCAAAATCTAACTTCTGAAAATGAGCAGTCCACCTGCTCCAACTAGGGTTACTCCTAGACCGAGGAGAGGGGTCTGCAAGCTGGCGACTGTGGCTCTTGTATCGCGCCCATTCTCGCATTCACCATCGTCCCAACCGGTGATTTGACCTATCTGACCGGTTGTGCTGTCACAATTCTCTTCCAACTCCGAGTCGATGTAATCGACCATCATACCCGCACCAATCCAACCTAGAATAGCGAGGAATCCGATGATCAATGAGAGTGTACCTCCGAAGGTGCCGAGCTTTGCCATGAGGTCGGGCGCTCGACCATCTCTCTTGAATCCTCGCGGTACGAGCATTATTCATACTTCGAGTCATGGCGTTGGGCGTGGAGGAAGAATGGGTGACATTGGAGGTCGGTGAGAAAGCACCTGATTTCGAGGCTGAATTGACCGACGGTTCGACTATTCGATTGTCTGAGGTTCTCGCAGGCGGACAGAGGGTCATCCTCTATTTCTACCCAAAGGATTCGACACCGGGATGCACCACGCAGGCTTGTGATTTCAGAGATGAATTCGAGGCTTTCGAGGCTGCAGGTTACCGTGTTTTCGGGGTCTCGAAAGACTCAGCTAGATCCCATGAGAGATTCATCACAAAGCATGGATTGAACTTCGAATTGATCGTCGATTCAGAGATCGTTCTGCATCGGCTCTACGGCGTCTGGCGCGAGAAAATGAACTATGGGCGAACATATCTCGGGGTTTCGCGCTCGACTTTCGTCATCGATACCGACGGTACTTTGGTTTCGGTTGGCTACAATGTCCGCGCCAAGGGGCATGTCGAGCGATTGATGCGTGAATTGGGCGTTGAGTGATGGGTATGGATATCGAGCAGAGACGAGGCATCGTCGAGCGTTATCTGCGACGTTGCGTGACATATTCTGATGCCTCGATAGAGCGTAAGATTGCTCGCGGTGAGGATGCGGCGGAAATCGCTCGCTGGCAGGCATATCGAGAGTTCACCGCTTACTCTGCTGAGGAGATCGCCGCGGGTGTTCTCGATACTTGGCTGACCGATGATGACTTCGATTCACAACCGGGAAGCTCGCCACTCTTGGGTGGTGAGACAGTGAGCATCGATTTGGCTGGTTTGGACCATACGAGTCGACGGAATTGGTTGGCTGGCTTGTTGATGCCCCGCCCCGTCGTGCTCATCGCAACCACTTCTCGATCGGGGGTCGAGAACCTCGCACCGATGTCTTCGGTGAATGTGGTTTCAAACTCGCCAGCGCTGCTGGCGATGGCTCTCTCTGTGGATATCGAGGCCCGGCCTCGCGACACTCTGGTGAATCTACGCGAGGCGGGTGTCGGTGCCGCGGCGACAATCTTTGTTCTGCCAGCTGATTACGATGCGGCACAGGCAGTCGCCGATACCGCTGCACCGCTGAGCGAGGAAGAGTCAGAGTGGGATCTGGTGAATGGCGAGCCACCGCTTCTGACCGGAGCGCTCGCCGCGATCGACTGCAGATTGGTGGAACTTCACCCATTGCCTGCAGGAGCCTCGGGCACGCTGGTGATTCTTTCAGCGAACAGCATACTCATTCCAGACGGAGTAGGCTCCGATTCGCTTCCGTCCAAACTCTTCCAGATCGGTTTCAACAGCCTCGGCCCTGGACCCGACGAGCGCGCATGGCGTCACAACCTGGATTCTCCGGATTGATTCTCATTCTCGGAGAGCTGACCCCACTTCGCCATGCCAAGAAGATGTTTCTCTGTATCGACACGCATGTTCCGACCAGCGATCATCAACAGCGTGTCGGCCTCATTCAAGGCGAAGACCGGCAAGCCAGACTGCTCACCAAGAGTCTGGATCCGGCGACGGCAGACCTCCTGTTGACTGGGCATGTGAACCAATGATCCAAGGTCGGCGATGATCAGATCACCAGCTGTCAATCGGGCCTCCATGCCGTGAAGATTGAGGCGATGCAGATCATCGGGTTTGACATAGTGAACGAAGCGTTCTGGTTTAGACATCATCCGCTTCGTGCGATCCTCCCAGCGCGGTTCACCAAAATCGTGGAATGAATCATTCTTCTGAGGACCAGGGTCGGCAGAACGCTTCGGCCTCGTCACCGCGGGTGACGCAGCCTTCGAAGGATCTGGTAATCCGAGCAATCGGAAGAGGTTGACCACGGCTTGGGCTACTCTTCCTCATCCATGAGTGCTTCGCTCTGTTCATCGGCGAGATCGTCATTCGCGTCGTCTTCATCGTCCGCCGAATCCTGATCTTCATCATCTGCTTCCGAACTCTGGTCAGTTTCTCCTTCGACGTCTCCCGACTCATCTGTCAAATCATCGAGGAAATCACTGACATCGACGCTCTCGCTGCTGATTTCCTCGTATTCCTCATCCAGCGCAGTCTTCTCGATGACCGACGCTTCCTCAGCCTCTGAAGCGGCCGCCTCAGATTCTTCAGCACTGGTCGAATCTTCTTGGAGATCAGTTTCCTCTTCAGTTTCTTCGAGTCTCTTGACACGTCTCTTCTTGGCATCCTCGCTGAATGGGTCGTACTCTGGATCATCGAAGGCATCGTCCATCGAGACAAGCCTTCCCCTACGTGCTCCAGCTGGCGCCTCGACAAGGTCCTTCGGCTTGCGAAGCCGCATCGAGAGAACTCCTCCGAGAGCGGCGATGACCACGATCAGAAGGATGACTAATCCATAGGGGCGAACCATATCACCGAAACTGAATGGCATTTTCTCTACATTCACCACCAATAACGTCGAATGACTGGTCGATTCGTCCCAAGCCGTGAGTTTGATTGTTCGACTTCCAACCCCTTCGGCTTTCCACTCGAACCAGATTCCGTCATAGTCGACATCGTTGGCAGCATTGCCGTCTCCATCACTGTCGACACTGGTATCGAGGTCCCATGTGTACCTCATATTCGCCATGTCGTGAAACGAATCTGTGGTCAGATTCGCGGACAGGATAACCAGATATCCTTCAATGGGATTCTCGTTACTGGCCATGGCGTGTGAGGAGGGTTTGACATTGTTCACAGTGATTGGAATCTCTATCATAGCGACTGCTCCATCGTCGTCTGTGGTGTGGAAGATTATGCTTGATGGAGCCACGGCAGCGTCCGCCCATGATTGAGTCACAGCGATTCCTTCGATATCGCAGTCGTCCGTTGAATTTCCTTCACCGTCAGAATTCGTGCTTGGATCGAGGTCGAAGCAATTCAGCAGATTCTCCCTATCACCAAGTGTGTCCCAGACATCGATGGTGAGGCTGATTTCGCCGTCTTCAGCCACCGGCAATGGCGGGCTGACTGGAGCGATCGTCGGTGCGAGATTGAAGACTTCGATGGCGACGACAAGAGTCTCAGCGCTCTCGCCATCGTCATCTGTGACGACAAGTGTAGCGAGATGTACACCAGAGGTGATGTAGACATGTTCTACTGTCGAATAACGACCCGAACTCACTTGGACGAGGTCTGGATGGTCCTCTGCATCGGGCGACCATGTGTGAACGAGAGAATCAATATCATTTGATGAATCCTCGGCCGAGCCACGGATCTCCAGCAAGTCCCCTTCGGTAGCGCTGTACATACCACGACTGTCGGGTAGGAGTTTCGTCGCGCCGTTCCAGATTTCAACCCCTAGATTCCACGGTGCGATATTGGTTACAGAAACGCTGACTCGCTCGATGACAGTATCGCCATCATCATCCATTCCAACGACTTCTATGGTGTACTCACCTTCGATCGTGGGCGTCACCGTACAGCGTGCGCTGACTGTGCTGCCCTCTGCACACGAGGTCTGCCACATTATGTCCACAGGAGCGAATTGATTTCGTGTGTCCAGATCGCTCCGCTCGGTCACCTCGAAGGTGATTGGCGAAAGCACTGGAATTGTTTGTGATTCAGCTACAACGGTGATTTCAGGCGGTCTGTTCTGAACGACGATGGTCGTCTCGACTCTATCGAAATCACTCTCTTCATCGGTGACCAAGAGGCTGACTAGGTATTCACCATCGTCGTCCCATTCATACTCGAATATGCAATCATCTTCGAAGGCGGAGATCGTTGCACCACTGACCGCCTCGACTTGGAATTCACAAGAGATCGAACCTCCATCTGGGTCATTCGAATAGAGTCCATTGAGGGTGATCGTCTGGAGAGTTTTGATTGTCGTCGGTGCGTTCAGAACGGCACTCGGAAGGCGGCCGATGAAGACAGAGAATGACCCTGCGTTATTGGAGCGGTTGCCATCCTCGGTAATCTCCCCGTTCTCGTCGACGACGAAACTGACAGAAGCATCCCCAACTGGCTGTCCAGCCGGTACGACCCAATCCACTTCAACACGCTCCTCGCCAAGGCTTTGCAGGCTTGGAACGGCACTTGTTGAGCCCACTCCATCGGGGCCTGTGACCCTGATGGTGGTCGCAGGTGAGGTGAGAATTCCACGATTCATCACGGGTACGCTGAATGTCAGGATGTCGTTCGGAATCGCTGTGAATCCGATGATGGAATTCAGGCTGACGGTTCGATTGTCCCGAGTCCGCTCGACGGTGACTCCAGCCGTGTTTGCGACCAGATCGACAGGATGGACATCCGGGTCGATGGTCACCGTCGCAGCCCCGATTTGATTAGCCGAAGGCAGCCAGACGATGATTCCATGACTGCCGAGTTCAGTCCCACCAACCGAAGCATCGGCCTGGTCTCCGCTGTTCAAGGCGAAGACGATCTGTCCATTCGTATCGGTTGTCGCTGAGCGAATATCCTCCTCGATTTCATACCTGAATTCGACCGATTGTCCGCTGACAACTTCACCAGAATTGTCGGTGACAGTGATCGTTGCGTTCATGTCCATGTCAAGAGGTGAGAGTTGGTATTCGATGTCTAGATCCAGCGTTCGTGTCCTCGTGGAGACCTGGTAGAAATTCAGTTCATGCGTCGCGATGAAGCCGATGCTCTCTGTCGTCGAGCTCTTGATGTTGTTTCGAATTGCTGGACAGTACCAGTAATACCCGGTCTCCTCGCCATCACTATCGTAAGTCGTGATGTTGTAAGATTGGCCACAGCCGCCGTAATTCACACCTGAATATCCGCGGCTGACTACTTCCCAAGAACTTGTATTCGATCCGGTCGTGTCGTCGGGAATCGTCACATAATCGCTGGTGCCGCTGTAAGTTGTAGTCTGAGAATAGTCCGTCGACCATTCCTCTCCGACACTGATTGGGAAGTCATATTTCTCCAAAGAGGGGCTGAATTCGTTGGTGACAACGAGGTCAGCCACGTGTATCGTGTAGTCCCACCACCAAATCGTGTAGATGAAATCGATATCGATGGTCGCTTCCTGCTCGATTGTTGCGAGGTCGGAAGCCCGGATAATCTCAATCGTATCGATTTCGATGATAAGGTCTCCATCATAACCAGCGAGATTAACATCTTCAGCCTCATATTCTCCGTCTGATTCGACTTTGTAAACCAGAGTCGAGACATTCTCAACTACGGTTGTATAAATGGCTGTGACCCGAGAATCGAGCGTTCCATCAAGCGTTTCAACATTCGTGCTGATGCCGCTGTCGGCGACGAAATCCCTGACATCGAGGAAGCCATCGTAATTCCAACGGTCGCCGATTCTCCAAGTCGGTACATCGACGAGGGTCGAAGTTCGCTCTGAGGATGCTGCGTCGATTCGCTTTTCCAATCCCTCGGAATCGACAAGATCAGCCTGAAAAAAACCGGCTTGAGCCGAAAACAAGAGAATCAAAACGAGTAACAAAACCGGATTACGCCGTGCAGACACATGTGTCTGCAATCATGGTCTGTACATCAAACCCCCGCTTCCAAGGTTTAATCGTCTCATTTGTCGACAAATTATCTGAAACCCCATTCAAGAATTATTGTGACGAACACGCTGACTTGCTCCCCCAGCGAGATTTGACGATTGCCATGGCCGTATGTCGCCACAAAGCAGCGTCATTCTGCTTTTCTCAGCCTTATTCGGCCTCGGCCAATCGGATTCAATCGCTTCGAATCAATCAAAGCAAGTCAGCGAGTTCGTCCTGTATGAATTGGACGGCTTCGAGAATCTCAGATTTGTCCCGAGCTCCCGTGATGACCATCTTGCCACTGCCGAAGATCAGGCAGACGACCTTAGGGTAGTCGAGCCGATAGATGAGTCCTGGGAACTGCTCCGGCTCGTACTCGACCTTGTCGAAAGGCAGGTGGAAGGTCAGATTGTTCAGATTGAGTCGGCGAGGTACCGCTGCTAGCGGCTCACCTTCGCGGATGCCGCGAATACGAGGGTCCTCTTCTTTGACTTCCTCGTCGGTAGCCGCGCGGATTCCGCCGCCATCGAGATCGATCACGCGGGTGTGGTTATCGTCCATTCGAGCGGTGCCTTCGTAGTCTTCAGGGTAGAATAATGCGTAGGTCGCGACCATGTTCTGGACTTCGATCTCGACGTCCTTGAGATCCCAGGTCTCAATGCCCGCATTGCGAAGGTCGCCGATCATTCGCTCGATTCCAGTGTGGATGTTATCCTTGTTCTTGCCGCCGGTGCAAACCGCACGACCCGAACGGAACATCAGGATGGCCAACTTCGGGTCGACAACCCTGTAAACGACACCAGGAAATTGTTCTGGTTCATATTCGCAATTCAATTGGATGGCAATGTCCGGCAGGTCAAGTTCCTCCGCCACTCGGGTGGAGGCGACTACGTTGACCACTGTGAGGCGTTCCTCGTCGCTAAGCATGAGCCGCGCCACTTATGAACCGTTTATAAAGAATCGTGGCTGAACTCGACTCTTGATTTTCTGAAATCCGACCTTTGGTGCTGCGAATCAGTCGAGAGTTCGGACGCCTTTCGCGCCGAGACTCGAAATCAGAGGGCGTCCCCCAGCGATTTCGATGGCTTCGGAGACCCTTTGCGGGTCGTCGGTCAGGGCCACCATGCAGCCTCCGCCGCCCGCTCCAGTGAGCTTGGCTCCGAATGAGTGGGGGCGGGCGGCTTCAACGAGTGCGTCGAGCGCCGGACTGCTTACCTGTAGTGCTTGGAGGCGCTCGTGACAGGCGTCCATCGCCATACCGACAGCCCTCAGATTTCCAGCCGAAAGTGCTGTTAATCCTGCTTGAGTTATGTTGGCAATCGCTGCCATGTCGGCGTGTCGCTCAGGTTCTTCAGCCAGCAATTTCGCGACACCGGCGACCATGTTGCCAGTCGGCGAGCCGACGCCGGTGAATCCGAGAACGAGGCTCGCGTCGAATTCCGCCGGCAGATCGACCTTGCAGATTGACCAGTTCCGCTTTCCCTCTGGAGTTTCGAGACTCGCATCGAAGATGTGCCGAGTCCCTTCGACCTTCTCCGCCGAAACCACAACACAACCACCTAGGGCACTGGCCGCCGTATCGGTCGGACTGGCCCTTCCACCCTGCGCCTTGGCCTCGGCAGAATGTCCAATGCGAGCCAATTCAACAGAATCCAATGTCTCGCCGGGCCGCATCAGCGAATGAATCGCAGCTCCCATCGCATTCGACAGCGCGGCGGACGAGCCCAAGCCAGCAGCGGAGAACAGCCCGCTGCTGATATCCATCTTCAATGGTGGACCCTCGTACTCGAAGACATCGTAGAGGATGTGCGAGATGTGCGGATGCCGCCACGAATCGAAGGCCATCCCCTCAATCGTCCAAGAATCCGATTCGGTCAAACTCACTTCCACCCCCGAATCGATGGCGACGGCCACCGCTGGATGGCCGTAAACCACCGCATGCTCTCCGAAGAGGATGCACTTCCCGGGAGCGAAGGCTCTGACCATGGGGTGTGGTGGGGTGAGGAGGAAATGAGGATTGGGGATGAGGTGGTAGAGGATTGGCGATGAGGCGGTTGATTCAAGGAGCCCACACCTCTGCATGAGACTGGTCAGGTCTCAGGCCTGTTGGTGATTGTGATGGAACACCCGCTTCTGCAGACATACGGTCCCTTGGATGGCTGGATGATTCTGCTGATTCTGGGCACGGCATCGATCGGCTTCTTCCTCTATCAGGTGATTCTCGCGACTCGTCTCGTGATGCTCGGCGCACCGGACAATCGCTTCGATTCATGGGGGTTACGCGTGAAGGAGGTTCTGACCGGTTGGCTAGGTCAGAAACGGGTGCTTGAGGATCCCGTCATCGGCATCATGCACGTCTTCATGTTCTGGGGATTCCTGATGCTCTCAACGGATATGTTCGACCTCGCGACGGCGAATTTCTTCTCACGCGAGGTGCTTCCAGAAGCACTGAATGGACCTTGGAACGGCATGGTCGAACTCGGTTATGCAGCGGCCTTCCTCGGTTGTGTCGCCGCCCTCGCTCGACGCGTCTTGTTCACACCTGAGAAATTGCGGGGTGAGCCTCAGTTGGAGGGCAATGTCATCCTCTTGCTGATCATCGTCATCACGATGACTTCCTTCATCATCGAAACCATCGAGTCCCCCTCTGCGACTTGGGAACCAATAGGTCATTGGGTCGATTCGTACGAGCCCTCGAATGCGGGGATTCTGATGGCTTATTGGTCACACATTCTCTCGATATGCGTCTTCTTCATCCTCATCCCACTCTCGAAGCACATGCACCTCGTGATGGCTTTGCCGAATGTCTTCTTCTTCGATACCGGGCCGAAGGCCAAGATGCGTCCACTTGCCGTTGATGAGAGCGGTCAAGCGATTCCTCTGGATGACTTGGACATCGATACTTTCGGAGTCAGCACCTACGAGCAGTACACCTGGAGGCAATTGATCGACGGCTGGGCCTGCACGACATGCGCGCGTTGTCAGGATGTCTGTCCGGCCTTCGAATCTGGCAAGGGCCTCAACCCGATGCAGATCATCCATGATATACGGAACTACGGCAACGACCACGCCCCCATTCTACTGGCTGGTGGTCAGCCTGGTGAGACCATGATGGAGCGGCTGACGCCTGAGGCGGTCTGGGCCTGCACGACCTGCAACGCTTGCGTGGATGCATGCCCTGTTTACATCGAGCATGTGCCGTTGCTGACCGATTTGCGGCGCAATGCGATGATGGAGACCATGGAGTACCCTGAGGAGCTGAATGTGACAATGGGTAATCTCGAGTCCACCTCGAATCCCTACGGCTTCGGCGGGCACGAGAGAGGCGATTGGGCGGCGGATCTCGATGTCAAGATCGGTGAGCCGGCAGAATACATCTACTTCGTCGGCTGTGCGGCAAGCTTTGATGAGCGCAATCAGAAGGTCGCGCGGGCGACTATCGGCCTACTCAAGGAGGCTGGGCTCGATGTTGGGATTCTCGGGATGCAGGAGGGTTGCTCGGGTGACCCTGCTCGGCGAGCCGGGAATGAGTATCTCTTCCAGATGCTGGCCGAGACGAATATGTCGACTTTCCAAGAATTGGGTGTGAAACGGATAGTCGCGTCGTGTCCACATTGCTTCCACACTCTCGGCAAGGAATACGCTGACTTCGGCGGGGCCGACTTGGAGGTCTTCCACCACTCCGAGATCCTCGCGAAACTGCAGGAGGAGGGCAAGTTGCCACAAGCTGAGAAGAATGGCTCGGTGACCTTCCACGATCCATGTTATCTCGGGCGTATCGGCGGAATCGTCGAGGAACCTCGCAATCTCATCGGTGGCGTCGATGTCGAACCCGAGAGGCACGGCAAGGATTCGTTCTGCTGCGGTGCCGGTGGCGCTCAGATGTGGATGGAAGAGGATTCCGACAAGCGCGTCAACCAGATACGCGCCAAGGAGCTTGCAGCGACAGGATGCGACACCGTCGCGGTCGGATGTCCTTTCTGCTCGGTCATGGTCAAGGACGGACTCGACGCGGTCGGGGCCGAGATGGATGTCAAGGACGTGGCTGAGATTCTCTGGGAGCAGATCGTAGCGCGCGACGAAGAGATTCATGCTGCTGCGAGTGCGGGCGCTGCTGAGTGAGCGTCAAATACCAGCAGTCGCCGACGACAGATATGAGCGATGAGTTCCGATGCTGCGGACTGACCATACCTAGACTGGCGATTTATGGCGGAGGCCTTCTTGTTCTATGGGGGATCGGAGCATACTTCGGATCTGGACAGGCTTCGCTCACAGCCATGATTCCATCTTTCATGGGCGCTCCGCTCCTGCTTCTCGGGATTCTTTCGGAGAGGAAGCCTGAGCATGTTCACCACTTCATGCACGCAGCGATGTTTGTCGCTCTGGTCATGGTAGCCGGCGGTGCGAGAGTCTTCAGCGGAATGGATGAGATGAGCAATTTGGCAATTTCCTCACACTTCGCACTCATCATCGTGGGTGTGAGTTTCATGGTGGCTGGAATCAAGTCCTTCAGGCACGCACGTCTTGCGCGTCAAGAGGAATGATGACCTTGTCCTCGCCAGTGATTGGGGTCACGACCTCGGTCAATGTGCACGATTACGAGATTCCCTCTCAATCGGTCGTGATGCTGCCCAGCAACTATCCCGAATCGATTCGAAGGTCCGGCGGTGTCCCAGTGTTGATCGCCGAGGGAGATGACGTCGATACGATCCTCTCGAGGCTTGACGGCCTGATCATCGCAGGGGGCAGGGACATCGATCCGACGCTCTATGGCCAGGAAGCGCACGAACGGACGACGAATCTCCGACCTCAGCAGGACGAGTGGGAATTGGCGCTGATGCGGGGTGCCATCGAGCGAGACTTACCCCTGCTCTGCGTCTGCCGCGGCCACCAATTACTCAGCATCGACCAAGGTGGCCGCCTGCATCAGCACCTGCCGAGTACTCCAGGCCACGAGAGCCATGGTGCTTGTGGTGGGAAATGGTCCGAACATCGAGTGAATATCGAGCCCTCATCGAAGTTGGCTGAGATTGTGGGCACGACGGTGATAGGAAATTCCGGTCATCACCAAGGTGTGGCCGACGCGGGTAACCTCTCGGTGGTCGGCCGAACAGAAGACGGCCTCATCGAAGCGGTCGAAATGCCGGACAAACGCTTCGTCATCTCGACCCAATGGCACCCTGAAATGGTCGGCCAAAGTGCCGTATTCGATGCTCTCATCGACGCAGCGAGAGAGTAATCAGTCGCGTAGTTGATGTATCTACAGCCTGAGGGCTGCTCGATGGCTGCAAATGGCAAGGCACCTGTGATAGGCATCACAGCCTGCAAACGCCCTTCGAGTTTCGGTGCTTGGAACATAGATGCAGTGATTATTCCAGCTACCTACACCAATGCGGTTAGCGAAGCGGGCGGCTCACCCCTGATCCTGCCACCCGGTTGCTGCGCCTCGATGCTCGATGTTCTCGACGGCATTGTATTCTCTGGGGGTCCAGACCTTCATCCCTCGCTTTACGACCAAGAACTCGATCCACATACCGCTGAGTTTTACCCCGAGCAGGACGAATCGGAATCAGCATTGATGCGAGGAGCGATCGAACGCGACATCCCGCTCCTCGGAGTCTGTCGTGGCATGCAGCTGATGTGCATCCTCCACGGCGGCAGCATGCACCAACATCTGCCTGAGACCGCCGGCCACGAGGAACACGGTGGTTGGAACGGCGTCATCACTGAGCACGGCGTCAACATGGTCGAGGGCACACGATTAGCAGAGATTCTCGGCGATCACGTCACGGCCAATTCGACGCACCACCAAGGTGTCGACGACCCCGGAACATTGCGGGTCAGCGCAAGATCGAGCCATGATGATCTGATCGAGGCAGTCGAGCGCGACGACCTCAGATTCTGCCTCGGTGTTCAGTGGCACCCCGAGCGCATCGGCCACATCGGATTGTATCGCTCGCTCGTTGAAGCGGCGCGGGGTTCATGACGGATACACCGGCACAAACGGCTGAGAAGATGGCGCTTCGAGTCTACGACACCCGCTCGCGCGCGAAGCGTGATTTCGAACCCCACGTCCCCGACAAGGTCAGAATCTACGCTTGTGGAATCACTCCTTACTCGCCCTCTCATCTCGGTCACGCCCGTCAGGCCATCGCTTTCGATGTGATTACTCGATGGCTACGCCACTCTGGTTACGACGTCCATTATGTGACTAATTTCACCGATATCGACGACAAGATCATCGCTGCTGCGAATGAGCAAGGCGTCGACTTCTCACAGGTGGCTGAGACCAACATCGCCGACTACTACACCGTCATGGACGCGATGAATGTGTTGCGCGCGGATGCCTATCCGCGCGTCAGCGAAACGCTGCCGGAGATTATCGACATGGTCGAGATCCTCATCGAGAAAGGCCACGCCTATGTCGGTAACGACGGGGTCTACTTCGATATCGACAGCGCTCCCGAGAAGTACGGTCAGTTGACCGGGCAGACTCTCGAAATGGTAAGAGCAGGAGCCGGTGGCCGCGTCGCTGAGACCGGTTCAGGAAAGCGCGACCACCGGGATTTCGCTCTGTGGAAGTTGGCGAAGTCAGGCGAACCATCCTGGGCCAGTCCTTGGGGAGAGGGCCGTCCGGGTTGGCACATCGAGTGTTCGGCTATGTCACTCAAGCATCTGGGTGAAACCTTCGATATCCACGGCGGCGGCGCCGATCTCCTGTTCCCCCACCACGAGGCTGAGATATTCCAATCCGAGTGTTGTCTCGGGATAGAGCCGGTTGTCAAGTATTGGCTTCACAATGGCTTGATCAACGTTGACGGGGAGAAGATGAGCAAATCTCTGGGAAATTTCTGGACGGTTTCTGACACCTTCGAGCATGTCGACCCGCTGTCGCTGCGCTATGCTCTGTTGAATGCACCTTATCGCCAGCCGATCGAGTTCAACATGGCGATGCTGGAAGAATCTGAAAAGCATCACGAGCGCATGATCGCCGTTTATGGGGCTGCGCTCGTGGCCGCAGGAAGCGCTGCCTGGGCTGGTTGCGATACTCTCGAGGCAGCTTCTGAACGCTTCACTGCGGGAATGAATGACGATTTCAACTCGCGAACCGCGATGGTCGAAGTCCAAACCGTGGTTCGCGAATTACGAGCTCTGCTCGACAAGGGGACCGACGCAGAACTCATTGCCGCCGGCGTCGGCTGGCTCGACGAATTCGCTGGTGATATCCTCGGGCTTCTGCCGGCTGAAGATACGGTGCGGACTTCAGTTGCGCAAGGCGAGGGGGCTCGCTCGGACCTCGCGAGCATCGTCGAGCCATTACTCGAGCAGCGCGCGGCAGCACGAGCAGCATCGGACTGGACTCGCGCCGACGAGATTCGTGAGGAACTCAACGCTCTCGGTGTGGTCGTCGAGGACAGCCCGGATGGCCCTGTCTGGAGACTCGAGTGAATCACTCTTCGCCTTCGTCTGAGCGGCTGCGAAGATTGTTGTTAATCATCGAGATCGAGGCAGCCAACAAACCCACCATCGAAATCACTGCGACCCAGTAGAGTGGGCCATCCATCCACGTGGCTTGGGGATCTTCAGGCTGAGGCTCCGGTTCGGGAGTTGGTTCATCCTCGTCCAGATCGAGGTACGACCAAGCGTCCTTGCAGGTCACTTCGGAGGGGTGTGTCCCAGCGTCTTCGCAGAGTTTTCCGGGGACGGTGATGGCGTCCTCAACCTCGAGTTGGCAGAACCAGCCATCGAGGTTGATGCATTCATCGGTCGGCTGCATGACGACGAGGATCGCACCGCAGAGCAGTTCCTTGTTCTCAGGCGTGGTCTGTCCATTGTCAGATGTGCAGACTTCGAGGTGGATGCCCTCCGCAATCGTCGTCGGATGAGCGAGCGTGGCACCACGTGGTCCGTAGGTTGGCCAGATCTGTGGCAATTCGGGTTCGGGGACCGTCTCACCCCCGCCGCCATTTTCTCCGTTGCCTCCATTGCCGCCGTTGAGATTGGTTTCGATCGGGTCAGCGCCACCAACGGTTCCACCGACTCGGTGTCCGTCGGCGTCGAGTTCGATGTCGTAATAATCACCCCAGAGGTCGATGTTGCGGCCGTTCTGGAAGCTCAGCGAGTTGTTGAGGACATCGAAGTAACGCTCGTCGCCGAGCGTGAACAAGTATTCGAGAGGTACGCTCGCGCCTTGGTTGCAGGCTTCGAGATAGGTCAGTAATTCGGCAAAGGTCTGCTGGGCTTCGGGCACGCCATCATAGGTGATGTCGGTTGCCTTGCTGAAGCCTACACCGTCGATGATCTCGGCATCGTCAATCATCGCCTGCATGATGTCGACGTCGCCATAGACAGGCAATCCGCCGACGACCACGAGCCTCACATCGGGGTCGATGGCGTCGATGACGTTGCGGTATGGATCGGCGCGGAAGGTGTCGAGTACGACAATATCCGCGGCGAGTCCTGCCTGGATGCGCCCTGTATGTTCGGACCAGCCGATGGCATCGACTATGTTCGTGGTGATTGCCTGAACTAATTCGTAATCACTGAAGACATCGCCCATGACATTCTCATCCCACCAATCGGCAGTCTTCAGTTCGTGCATCGAACTCTTTGAGCCCGAAGGCCCCCAATCAGGGCCGATCATGATGTTGACACCCTCAGCCTTGGCGGTCGCCACATCGGTCGTGTCGCCGTATAGCAGTAGATTCGAGGTCGGTGACCAGGCAAGGCTGCCACCGACATCGCCCAGCGCCGAGAACTCTGCCTGAGTCAGGCCCGTACCGTGGACGATGACGATCTCGCCGACGAGCAGGTTGTTCTGAGTCAGAATATCGAATTCGGCTCGACTCGACTCGTCGATACCCTCAGCGAGATGGAGGAACCATGCATCGAGTTCGCCCGAGGAATTACCGTCCTTGATGTGCTGACCGGCGTAATCAGATTGAATCTCTGTAACCTTGGTGTGGATGTAGTCCTTGCCGAAGTTGTAGAGTTCGATATTGCGCGCGAGCATGGTCTCAAAAGTGTCTGTGTGAGATGTGCTACTGCCTTGCAGTGCGGTGTTTCCACCTACGACCGCGCGTAATTCGGCGAAGCGCATGACCTCGGAATCATAGAGCGAGCAGCCGATGTCCTTTGCATCGCGATAGGAGTCTTCAGCCTGCCATTGGTAACGATTCTGCCAGCCGTTGGTTCCGTGGTCCCAGAGCGGGATGATGTTGTATTTCGCATGGTTGTGAGCATCGATGAAGCCCGGATAGATGGTTCCGCTGGTCGCAATCGAGACGACTCCTTCCGCTGTTGCTGGGGCTCCATCAGCCGCACTCCAGACCGCTTCGATCATGCCATCGCGCACGAGGACTCGACCATCATCGATGACATCATCCTGAGCGACCATCGTCACAACACGCCCCTCGAGGATGTACTCACCAGAGTGGATGTGATCTCGGGGCGGGTAGCAATTGCCTTGGATCACATTACCGACGCCGACCCATTCCTGATCATTCGCCCCGCCCGGGGTGGGCGAGCCATCGGAGAGTTTCATCCAAGTGCCACTCGAGTCGTAGCCATAGGGTACGTCCCAATCGGAATCCTCTCCACCGTAACTCACAGCATCGATCTCATTGCCAGTCCCATCGAGAACCCGAATGGTGTCTCCATCCCAGAAATCAAACTCGATCTGAGTCCATGAGCGGAAGAAAGTGATGTAAGTTCCAGGCGCGAGAATCGTATTCCATTTGATGCTGCAAGCAGGAGATCCGCCCTCAGCGATATCGTCGAGCCACCAACCGCCGATATCGATGTCAGCAGCGGTTGGATTGTAGAGTTCGACATATTGATCGTTGTAGGTTCCCATCGACCCATCACCATTCCAATCAGTGCCTCCGTAATTGGCATTGTTCGGTGAGACGAGAATCTCATTGATGATGATAGAATCACCAGTTCCTTGTGCCGTGGTGGTCGCCATCGGCGAAAGAGCCATCAGAATCATCAGGAGCACGAGCGCAATACCACGACGCATTATGGGAGCACGCCTGACTTCTCCACTTCAACCCAACCGTTAATTGGCCCGTTCCATAGGAACGGTCACGCGTACCCGAAGGTGCGAAATACTGACTGACCGCGACCCACTAGCGATGTCCATGCAACGTCGCGGTCGCGTAGCCTTCTCCGCCTTCATCGTCGTCAGCATGTCCTTCGCTGGATGCCTCGGTGGCGGCTCGGGCAGCAACGGCGGTGACTCTTCCACGCCTTGGAACCAAGGTATGTCATACATCGACGACCCAGTATCTCATTTCGATGCTCGCTTCTTCGATGTAGGCGACCCGATGAGCAATGATTCCTGGGGTAATGCATCTTGGGCAGTCTTCGGAAACGAAGAGGGTGGAAACTGCTGTGAGCACTATCTCGCCGGCACCAAGGAAGGCTGGATTCTCAACTTCGGCGGCGAGTACCCCACGTGGTCTGAGGATCGCGGCCACACGTGGCAGGAATATCTGCCAAGCATCCTCTCGCAGATTGGCTGCAGGGAACCCAAGCCGACGGTGCCAGGCCAAGAGGGGCTGGGCGAGGGGAGCATAGTCCAGGCGACGAACGGGGATCTGATCTCGATGGGCTGGTTCCCATATCCGAGCAGCAGCGGCGCTGACCAGTTCTACGCCTTCTTCTACGATGCGGAAGCGGGTGAGTGGAGCTGGTGCTACAACCGCACTCCCGAACCATTCTACGACAGATCGTGGCAGGTCGAGGTCGTCGGCCCGGTCAATGGCGGAATCTATGGCAACGGGCCGTGGGCCAGCCTCGTCATCTCGAATTTCTGGCATCAGGTTCAGAATCGCGGCGGTCAGATCTCGACAGATGGTCTGAATTACGAATACTTCGAATTTCCCGACCGTAACGCGAATCTCGACATCATCGAGGTCGACTTGACCGCAGAATCACTTGGGCTCGAGTGGGATTTCACCAAACCTCACAAGGAGATGCGCTCCTTCCCTGTGCCCTCGGGCGGGCTCTACTTCCCCGATTACTTCGACGATGGGACGGACGCCTTCCTCGACACTTCACTGAATTGGTGGGCAGCGACGAGCCTCAATGGCTCAAGCCTGCCAACGGAATACTGTGCGTTTGATTCTTCGACCGCGCTGCATTGTTTCGCGTCGATTTCTGGCGGGGTCGGCCTGACCCATCACATCTCATGGGATGGAGGTGAGACTTGGAATACTCAAGAATACAATCTTACAGGGGTTGGAACCGAACTCGAAGAATGGGAATGGCATTCGAATGGAGTTCACGATCTGTTGGTAATCAACATCCGCTATCAGAGCGCTGAGGGTCCGGATGTTGACCTCGCCTACCATGTGCGAGGCTTCTCCGAGTCGCTCGAGCCTGACATCAAGGTGTATCTGGGATTGGGTGACCTCGACTCGACCTCTGGTGCTGGAAATGACATTCGCTTCGATTTCGCCAGCATGGGGATCCTGCCTGATGGTGGTGCCTTCATCGCCTATCATGATTCCAGTGATGCAGACCCATTGTTCGGACTCGAATTGCTTCTACCCGTCGAATACGGACCGCATATTGAGCCGATGTGATAGTTGAAGAATTGGTTCGTCGGGGTCTCGTAAGCACCCAAGCATGCCCGTCGTGTTCGAAGGAAGGCCACGATAGCGATGCAAAGCACTGCAAGTATTGCGCTGTTGAACTCTGAAACGGTCTTTGTGGCACGCTAAGTTTCATGCTTCGACGCAGAATCGCACCGTCACATCATCGACCTCGAAAGAGTTGGCCGCCGCATCCGCAGCGCCCTCGTTGAGTGCAGCACTTCCGGCGCGCACCTCGGTCTGCACGTGCGCCCAATCTGTGGAGGCGAGGTCGAGTCCGCTGACCCAGACCGAGAGTCCGATAGTCGCCTCGACATTGAGGTCGAGTGCCTTTCGCTCAGCCTGCACCCGCCTGATGATGTCCCGAGCCAAGCCCTTCGAGAGCAAGTCTTCGTCGAGACTCATATCGAGAACCAGCGAGACATTCCCTACATTCTCGTCTGAGATTGTGGCGGCGGCGAAACCATCCTTCTCGACACGACGCGTTTCGATGTCGTCAAGAGTGATGTCGTAGCCTTCGATGAGGCAGATGCCGGCATCGATCTCAAGCAGGATGTTGTCGGGGTCAGCCTCTGCCAGCAACGCCAGCACCGCGGGCAGATCCTGCCTGCATTTTCGGCCCAGAGCTTTGCGGTTCGGCTCGATGACCACTCGCTGGAAGCGCTCAAGGTCATCCTCGGTGGTCAGCGACTCGACATTCAATTCCTCAGCCAGTAAATCGTGGAATCTCGAGATGTCGGGTCCGCCGACGATCCAACCGGCCCGACAAGGCAAACGCTGCCGTCGCCCCGCCTCAACACGAACCCGCCGGCCACTCTCGGCAAGCGTGCGCACAAGTGCCATCTCCTGTTCGAGCCCATAATCCAGAGGCGGCAGATTCGCATCGACCAATTCAGAACCAACCGGCCAATCAGCGAGGTGAACCGATGCCCCAGTCAAGTCTCGGTGAATCCTCTCAGGCATGAAAGGAGCGACCGGCGCCATCAACCTGCAAACCGTCACGAGAACCTCGTGCAGAGTGTGCTGGCAGGCCCGCTTATCGCTGGAATCAGCCTCATCCCAAAGCCTGCGTCGACTCCGTCGAACGTACCAATTCGACAGATCATTGCCGACGAAAGCCTCCAACTCCCGCCCGGCCTTGTGGAAATCCCAGGCCACAAAATGCTCGTGATAACCATTCGCGACCGTATTCAATCGTGACAGGATCCAACGGTCGAGCGGGCTGCGATCCCCAACCGCAACATAGCCCGCCTCATCATCCGCATCAAAACCATCCAGTGCAGCGTAGTCCGAATGGAAGCGGTGGACATTCCACAGGGTGAGGAACATCTTGGCGTAGGATTCGCGAACCCCCATGGGGTCGAAATTGGTCGGCGTCCACGGCGCGCTCTGGGTCATCATGTACCAGCGAATCGAATCCGAACCCTCCTTGTCGAAGTGGTCCCAAGGGTTCACGACATTGCCGCGCGATTTGCTCATCTTCTTACCGTCTTTATCGAGAATATGACCCAACGACAGGCAGCGACGATAGGTGATGCTGTCGAAAACCGTGGTTCCGATAGCCAGCAGCGAGTAGAACCAGCCGCGAGTCTGGTCGACCGCCTCGCAGATGTAATCGACTGGGAATGAGGCGTCGAAATCCTCCGAATTCTCGAACGGATGATGCCACTGCGCAAAGGAAGCACAGCCCGAATCGAACCAGCAATCCATCACATAGGGCTCGCGAAGCATCTCTCCTGAGCAGCCGCTTTGCGGACAGTGCAACTTGACATCGTCGACATAAGGGCGATGCAGTTCTGGCGGAATCGGCGAATCATCAGTCTTCATCTCCAACATCTCAGCGATGCTGCCGACGCAGTGCTCGTGGCCACAATCTGCACAGATCCAGACCGGGATCGGCGTGCCCCAGTAGCGCGTGCGGCTGATGGCCCAATCCTTGATGTTGGAAAGCCACTCGCCCATGCGCTTGCTGCCAGTCCAATCAGGCGCCCATTCGACCTCAGAGTTGTGCAGCATGATCTGCTCCTTGACCGCCGTCATGCGCACGAACCAACTGTCCATCGCGTAGTAGAGCAGAGGATGGTCGGTGCGCCAGCAATGTGGGTAGTCGTGAGTGTAGATGTGCTCGCGGTAGAGTTTGTTCTCGTCGCTCAGAAGATCGATGATGTCCTCGTCACAATCCTTGACGTAGCGGCCATCCAGCAATCGATGTGTTCCGGAGATGAAACTGCCATCTATGCCGACGGTATGCTGCGCTGGCAATCCTTCTTTCATACCCAGATTGTAGTCATCCTCACCGTACATCACGGCCGTGTGAACAACGCCAGTGCCGTCGCTCGTGGTGACGAAATCGGCGCCGACGACGGTCCACGCTGCAGAATGTGCAGAGCCGTCGATGGCGTCGGGAAAAAGTGGCTTGTATGCCTTGCCGAGGAGCTCAGATCCGGCGAACTCGTCGACCACCTCGACCTGATGCCGCAGCACAGTGCTGAGCAGGTCTTTGGCGAGGATCAACTCCTCGCCGACAACAGCACCACCGCGCCCTTCCCAAGCACCACTCGGTGCCTCGGTGACCCGAACTCGGCAATATGTCACATCGGGTCCGACGGCCAATCCGACATTGCCGGGCAAGGTCCACGGAGTGGTCGTCCAAGCGAGCACGCTGGCGTCGTCATCGGCGAGCTTGAATTTGATGAAAACCGCAGGTTCAGCCACTTCCTTGTAGCCCAGAGCGACCTCGTGGCTGGAGTAACTGGTGCCAGTCTGGGGGCAATAAGGCAGTACTTTGTGGCCCCGGAAGAGAAGTCCTTTGTCGAACATCTGTTTCAGCGACCACCACGCGGATTCGATGTAATCGTCGTGCAACGTCACGTAAGGATCGTCCATGTCGAGCCAGAATCCCATGCGCTCGGTCATCTCGCGCCATGCTGCTTCGTAAGTCCAGACGCTCTCCTTGCACTTTTGGTTGAAGGCTTCCATGCCATAGGCTTCGATGGCTTCGTTGCTCATCAGATCCAGTTTCTTCTGCACTTCGATCTCAACCGGTAAACCGTGCGTGTCCCAGCCTCCCTTACGCTCCACAATGTGGCCTTCCATCGTCTTCCAGCGGCAGACCAGATCCTTGAACAGGCGGGAGATCACATGGTGGATTCCTGGTTTGCCGTTCGCCGTCGGCGGGCCTTCGAGGAAGGTGAAGGGAGAGGCGTCGCCACGGCGCGCCTCGATGCTGGTAGCGAAGGTCTTCTCATCGCTCCAGGTCTGCATCATGGCTGTTTCGAGAGCGACCGGATCGAGGTCGCCCACGCTCTTGGGTACTGCCATCGGGCGGGCGACCTGCGGTCTTGTCTTGAAGTTGAGGGGGTCGCCAAAAGGGCGAGCGTCAGTGTTTGCAAGGTTTCAAAGCGGGCCAGCGATGGCATCGGCTCGATGACTGAGGCGATTCGGCTCGATGTCGGCGGAATGACCTGCGATGGCTGTGCCGGTCGCGTGCGCTCGGCTCTGGAGGAGTTGGACGGAGTGATTTCGGCCGCTGTCTCGCACGAGGCTGGATCGGCGGTCGTCGAGCACAGCGGAGTCGAACGAAATTCGATGGTTGCCGCAGTTCTTGGTACTGGATACACCGTCGATGGTCAAGTTGAGGAATATAGTTGGGGTGACGGCGCGACCTGGCGGCAGGCGGCGAATAACACGAAGTGGTGCTTAATCGGTTGCAGCATTGGCGATTTCGGAACCATAGCAGCTTTCCAGTTTGTATTCACCGACTCGGGATGGAGCCCGATGATGATTATGGCGCTGGCCATGTTCAATGGAATCATGACCTCAATCGCCCTTGAGACCGTCATCCTATCAGCTCAGATGGCACTGAACGAGGCATTCCGGGTGGCAATCGGAATGTCATTGATTTCCATGCTCTCGATGGAAGCGGCGATGAACATCGTCGACCTTGTATTGATGGGAGGGGCCAAACTGACCTGGTGGGTCCTTGTCCCGATGCTTATCGCAGGCTTCCTGACACCGTGGCCGTACAACTACTGGCGGCTGAAGAAGTTCGGTGTGGCTTGCCACTGATAATTCGCCAATCATCGGCCGTCCGGCGCACTTATTGACCCCCTCAATAACTTCACAGCAATGGGCAAAAGCGAATCAACGCCGGGGGCTTCGCCTGCAGGCGGCGGCCGCGACGGTAGAGGACTGACACTATCAGGCAATCTTGATTTGCTGAAGCAGGTTTGAATCAAACATGCGAGAAGCAGGTCTCTCGGCCATCATCGTCGCGGTGATTGTCGCTCTGCTTCTGGTTCTGGTCTCGAATCAACAGCTTCTGAATCTCGGCGGTTCGGCTGTGGATGGTGACCTCATGGTCGAATTGATTTCTCCTGTTGAGGGCGACTGGGTAGAGAGCACATTGACGGTAGAGGTCGAAACCACTGGATATGCTCAGGACACGACGCTCGTACTCGTCATCAACGGCGAGATCAAGGGCTCAGATACCGCTTCGGGGACTGAACACACCTTCGAGCTGGACCTCAACCGATACGACGATGGCTCAGGCGCGCCGGTTGAACTTGAGATATTCGCGCGCGCCGAGGGTGTCACAAGCCGAACAGCGACGGTGACCGCCCTATACCCGCGGCAGATGACCGACGATACGGCCGAGGACATCCAGCCCGAGTGGAATTCGATAGGCGATATGCTGGTTTTCAAGTCCGCCAGAGGCCTTGAGACCGGCCTCTTCGAGATCTACACCATCCCGCGCGAGGGCGGCACTCCGACTCAGATTCCGACCGAGCGCGAATATCACGGATATCCGCATTTGTCCCCCACTGGAACCCATGTCGTCTTCAATTCCTGGGTTTACTCCGACGATGGCAGCCGGCAGATGGACATCTTCACCGCCGACGTCGAGAGCGGCGAGACGATCCAAGTCAGGCCGACCCAGCATTCGATGATTCCGGCCGCTGGTCGCCCGACGGGAATTCAATCATCTTCTACTCGAAAAGAGATGGTACGATGGACCTCTGGAAGGTCACAGTGAACGCAATCGGAGAACCCGCAGGCTCTCCGGAGAAACTCGTCGGCACACCTGCAAGGGAGCACTGTGGGAGGTGGTCGTTCGACGGTGAGATGATCGTTTACGAGTCCGATGAGGGTGGTAACAACGACCTCTGGTTGGTCGGCGCGAATGGCGGCGAGACGACGAAAATCACCTTCGATGAGTACCATGACGGATACCCTGGATGGGCTCCTGATGGGGCGCACATCGTCTACAATTCAATACGCGGTGAAAACGGTGATCTGTGGATTCTATCCCTCGAGAATGGCGCAATGCAGCGCCTCACTTCGCATGCAGCGATGGATGCTCATCCTACTTGGTCAGCCGACGGTCGCTTCATCGCTTTCCATTCGGACCGGGCTGGGAATTCCGATATCTGGGTGGTCGAGGTTCCGCCTCTCGATGGCGTTACTGGTTTCTCGACAATGGCTGTGTCGAGCGCGTTTGGCGGATTTTCATCAGGCTCACTCGTGCTCGTGGCGATAGCCGCTGGAATGCTCTTCGGCAAGATTGAATGGGTACGACGCTCTGAGTGATTCATGGGCGAGGTCACCGCATCCTCAGGGCTGGAGCTCGGCGACGAGATATCAGCCTGGATTCGTGACTATGCCGAAAGGGCCGGGATCTCGACGCTGGTCGTAGGCGTCTCCGGAGGCATCGATTCGGCTGTGACCTCGACCCTTTGCGCAAAGACCGGGCTGCACACGATAGTCCTCAACTTGCCGATCCATCAGGCGCCGAATCAATACGACTTGTCGAATCGGCAGATCGACTGGCTGAAGTCAGACTGGGACAACGTCGAGAGCCGTTTGGTAGACCTCTCTGGAACCTTCGATTCGCTGATGCAGGAGTTGCGGGACGAGGGGCTCTCGGATCTCGCTATGGCCAATTCGAGAGCGCGGCTGCGAATGATTACTCTCTACGCGATAGCAGCCTCGACCAACGGAATCGTTGTCGGAACCGGCAACAAGGTCGAGGACTTCGGTGTTGGCTTCTTCACCAAGTACGGCGATGGTGGAGTCGATATCTCCCCCCTCGCCGACCTCTACAAGACTGAGGTCAACGCTCTGGCTGAGTCTCTGGGTATCATCGAGGAGATTCGTTCTGCAGCCCCGACGGACGGTCTGTGGAACGACGGCCGTACTGATGAGGAGCAACTGGAGGCGACGTACGCGGAGTTGGAGTGGGCAATGGCGGAGATCGACGATCCATCGGCAGGGGAACTGACCGAGAGGCAGCACCAAGTCATGCAGATATATCGACGATTCAACCAAGAAAATGCGCACAAGATGAATCCGATTCCGGTCTTCAAGAGGCAGAGTCTTCTCTGAGGTGAAGCTATTGTCGATGCAGCGCTGCGGACTGTCCGAGGTCTCAGCAGCGATGGATGTCGGTGAGGATATCTCTCTGATACTGGTTCGTCGAGATCACTCGGACCCTGATGTCGACGCATTGGTCAAACGTGCCCAAGCGATGAACATCCGAGTAACGGAGGGATCGGAGAACGACCTCTGGCGTATGGCCAGAGACAATGCGGATGGCGCTCCGGATGTCCTCGCATTGGTGGGGCGTGAGCCTTCAGCAACCTTTGAAGAAGTGCTCGCGAAAGGCGGCTTGATCTGGCTTCTTGATGGAGCGAAGTATCCTGTGAACATCGGTTTCTGCATACGCACGGCAGAGGTGTCAGGAGCAGACGCTGTAATCATCGATGGCGAACTCAACAATTCCGAGCGAAGCGCGGCTAAGCGCGCTTCGATGAAGGCTCACAGATTTCTTCCTGTTTTCTGGATGGAAGCGGTTGAGACAATCACCGCAGCCAAAGCTGCAGGTTTCCTGATCGTCGCCCTCGAAGACATCGGCACATCGGCGCCGTGGGAGGTCGATTTGACAGGTGACGTCATCATCATCGTCGGCGGTGAGAGAAGTGGCATCTCAGCCGAAGTTCTGGCATTAGCTGACGAAATCGTTCGAATCCCGATGACGGGATTCGTCCCCTCTTTCAATCTGCAAGCACCGCTCAGCGCGGTGGCCATCGAAGCTCAGCGGCAGCGCTCTCAGTGAAGACCGAGATCGCCTGCGAAGAGGATGATTCCCAGCATCATCGCAGCGCCGAGCAGGACGTTGACCAGCGCCGCCCGACCAGTCTCAGGATTGTGGATATCGGGAAGCACATCGACGGTCGCGACATAGAGGAAAGTGCCGCCACTGAAGAGCATCACGAGGCCGAGCAGGTGCGCATCGAAGTCTTGCATCAAAGTGTAGGCGAGGATGATCATAACTGGAGTCGCCAAAGAGAAAACGAGCACATCTCGAAACGCTGATTTCGCCTCACCACGCTCGTGCAGACTGAAGGCCCCAACGCTGAATGCCGTTGGGAATTTGTGCGACAGCACGGCGAGCAGAACCAGCATCGTGACACCGCTGCTGGCGCTCGATACCGCCGCGCCGATGACCAGTCCATCGGTCGCGGCGTGTATCGTCAAACCGATTATCACCATCAAAGAATTATTCGGGTGGTGGACATGACCGTGACCGTGTGAATGCGAGTGGTCATGGTGTTCCTCATGAACGGCATGGCCAATACCCGACCCTTCGAGAATCAGCATGAAGATAAAACCCGCAAGAACAGCACCGCCCAATGCCAGTCCTTGGCTGTCCTCGCCAGCGATGTGGAAGCCCTCCGGAATCACGACAAGAAGGGCAGAAGCGATCAGAACACCCGCTGCTATGCCAGTCAATCTCTGCAGCAGCGCACCACTGTTCGCTATCGCTCGCTGCAATGGAATGACTCCCGCGATGAGAGATACGGCCAATGTCAGAACCGCCAGATCGTAAGGAGTGGGCAAGATGGCCACAGCGTCGCCTCTGGTGCGTGCCTATCTCAAGTTAGCGACGAATCCGGAGATGTTCTGGGTCGCCTTCAAGGAGTGTCGCGCGCGCGGACTCATCGTGGACATCCCCACAGAACTGCACGCGATGCTCGACGGTGAGCATGGTGGGACCAAGCAGAAGGCTGCTCGCCTCGTCGTCGATCTGGCCGCAGCTGCGGGCGCGCGAGAGTTCACCCGCTGCGAGCACGCCCACGTGTCCGGAGTCAGCGTCATCACCGGCGGACACGGACTTCGCAGATTCCTCTCAGACCTTTCGGGCGACCCAGAGGGAGTGGTTGCGATTCCGACGACGCTCAATTCTGCCGGTTGCGACAGGGAGAAAATGGAAGAAATGGGTATCGATTATCCGGATTTTCTGAAGTATCAATTCGAGATAGTGCAAGCCTATTCGGAACTTGGGATCGAGGCGACATTGTCTTGTACGCCCTATGATCAAGGCATCGAAATCGCCGAGGGAATCGGCTCGTGGGCTGAGTCGAATGCAGTCTGTTTCTCGAATTCCTACACCTCGCTCATCACCAACCGTGAGTCCGGTCTATCCGCACTCGCTACCGCCCTCACCGGATGGGCTCCACTCTGGGGTCTGCACATGGCGCAGAATCGAGTGCCGAACATTCTGGTTCGCGTCGAATGTGCGATGGATGACACGACTGATTGGTCGATTCTGGGCGATTGGATTGGCAAGCAGATTCGCCCTGAGTGGAGCCTGCCTTGGGGGGTGATGCCGTACATCACGGGGCTGCCGACGCCCGCGAGTTTCGAGATGCGAAAGGCGCTGACCTCGGCGGCGGCGAATTACGGCTGTCCGATGCTCTGGGCCGGTGGCCTGACAGCCGACCCACCAAAGGTGGATTCATACGAGGGGGAATTGGTTTTCGGCGAGGAGGATTTAGCCGCTCGGTACGCTGATTTGGCGCCTACCGGGGTGGTCGATCTGGTTGTTATCGGCTGCCCACAAGCCAGTGTTGGTGAGGGGCGCGCGACAGCCGCGGCTGTGCGCGGCTGGATGGAATTGGGCAAGCGGATTCCCGAGCGCCGACTCTGGCTCTTCACCAGTGCGACAAATCACGAGATTCTCGAAGCCGATGGAACTGTCGATTTGTTGGAGGAAGCAGGAGTTCTGGTGCTCAAAGACACATGCCCGGAGGTGACACCCTACAATCGCGATCGTTACAACCACATTCTGACGAATTCGCTCAAGGCAGAGCATTACCTGACGAGCGGTCTCAACCGCATGCCGACGAGTGTTGCCCCAATCGAGGAATGTGTCGCTAACGCCTTCGATCCGAAGCGAATCTCCGGCCCGAGACCGGTGCTGGAAGGAAAGGGCGCGAAGCCCTTGGCTTCAAACAAAACACACCGCGGAGGCGAGGCGAGTCTGGCGGGTCAAGGGCTGCCCAGTCAATCGAATTGGAGTGTTCGAGGCAAGGCGTTGGTGACCGATGTTCCAATCACGTATCTGGGCTACGTCAACAGTGATTCCGGCGTCATCGAAGAACCGGGTCACCCTCTCGATGGCGTTGCGATTGAAGACACGATTCTAGTCTATCCGAAGGGCTCTGGCTCGACGGTCGCACCCTTCGTTCTGATGGGATTGATCTACACCGGTAAGGGTCCGCGGGCGATAATCAACCGCGATGTCTGCCCGCTGACCCTTCCTGCTGCGTCGCTCTTAGGCGTTCCTTATGCTCACGGATTCGACGCCGACCCGACCCTCGAAATCAATTCAGGCGACGAGGTCGAAATATCGCTTGACGAAGGAATTGTGACTCTCGATGTTCTCTCTCGCACGAGCGAGGCTTGATGACCACGCTGCTTTGCAGCGAGGCTGTGAGTGCACGGGAGGATCCTCAGCCCTGCCGCGAGCAGGACTTCGGAAAGTTCGAGGTCGTCGCTCGCGATGGTGCGGCTCGGCTCGGCCGGCTGCACACTCGGCACGGCGTGCTGGACACGCCGATGCTGCTGCCGGTAGTCAACCCGAATATCCGCACGATCGAACCGCGTGAGATGTGGGAGACATACCACGTCGATGCGCTGATCACCAATTCCTATGTTGCTTGGAAGCATGAGAAATTGCGCGAGCCAGCGCTGGCAGACGGTATTCATGCGCTGCTCGACTTCCCCAGTGTCATCGTCACTGATTCGGGGACATTCCAATCCTATGTTTACGGAGATGTGGAGGTTGGAGTCGAGGAGATCATCGAGTTCCAGCGCGACATCGGCGTCGATATCGGAACCATGCTCGATGTTTTCGGAAGACCCGATATGAGCCGCGAAGAACTCGAGAATGCAGTAGCTGAAACCTCCGCTAGAGCCGAGGATTCATTGGCGGCGGCCGGCGAGAATCTGCTCTTGAATGGGCCTGTGCAAGGTGGTTTGCACGATGATCTGCGAGCACAGGCAGGTGAGTTGATGGGGGCAGCGAGAGGTGAGTTCCGGGGTTTTGCAGTTCATCCGATCGGCGGCATCGTGCCACTGATGGAGAAGCAGCGATATCGCGAATTGTTTGAGATTCTGCTCGCAGCCCGCTCGACGATTCCGCCCAATAGACCGATCCATCTCTTCGGTTGTGGCCACCCGCTTCTGTTCCCTATGGCGATTGCTCTTGGCGCAGACCTCTTCGATTCTGCTGCCTATGCTCTATTCGCCCGCGACGACAGGCTATTGTCACCTCATGGTACAGTGAAATTGGCGGAGATCACCGAATGGCCAGTCCATTCGACCACTCTGTTTCCTCACACTCCTGCTCAAGTTCGAGCAATGGACAAGGGTGAGCGCTCGGTTCTGCTCGCGCACCACAATCTCGAGATCACACAGGCAGAACTCGCTCGCTGTCGTGAGGCGGTTCGAAATGGGACCATCTGGCGACTAGCCGAACAGCGCAGCCATTGTTCGGCTCAATTGCGTGATGCCTTCCTCTGGTTGCTGGGGCAGATGGTGGATCCAGATGAAGGACCAGTTGGACAGACGGTTCTGCGGCATATCGCCTCGACGAATCCGATCAGAGGTAATTCCGAGGTCTTCGGCGAGGAGATTGATTCCCGCCCTCACATTCTTCATTTGAACGCACTTCTGGCGATGCGTTGGAGACGCCCCGGTTCATGGTGGAACGGCGAAGATGGCTCTGCGAAGCGGGTTGTTCTATTGGTCGGTGCAGCGCCTCCGTGGCGTGATTCTGCGCTAGGCGATGCGATTTCGGCGCTTGCCGAGGAAGCAGCATCGATCATCTTGATCTCAACTCCTCTGGGCCCAGTACCCTTCACTCTCGAAGATGTATCACCTTGGTGCCATATCGACGGTCCGGACGATCTATGGGAGTTGGTTCTGACCGAGGTTGAGATGGATGCTTGGATCGAGGATCTTGGATTGGCTGGCATCCCGATGGAAGTGCATGTCTGCGAGTCTTCTTCTGACGAGACCGAAGGCGGCGCCGAACGAGATGTGATTCGAGCCTGGATCGATCGCTGCGCAGTCGTCGACAAACTCTCTCTGCTGTGCGGAATCGAGCCGGCTGCCGCCTGCCGACTGACTGAGGGGATGAGCAGCCGGCGCTCACGCACAGACCGCATGGTCAACGTCTTCGTCGATGACGAGCACCTGTTCTCGCCGCGACTGACAGACGGCGCCCTCTCACTTACTCTGGCTGGTGCGCGGCGCCTCCACGCACTCAATCCAGGAACTCCGACTTGTTTCACTGAGGAAATCCCAGTCGAGGTTCGAGATCATCCAGGGATTCCTCGAATTCTGCTGCTGGAGGATGCCATTCCCTTCGTCGGACAAGGCCGCAACGTCATGCATGGCTACATCCTCGGCGCTGATCCTCATGTCATCATTGGCCAGCCATGTCTCATCGTCGATGAGTCGGGTGAACTCGTCGCCCACGGTATCGCCAACGCCAGCGCCGACGACATGGCCTTCTTCAACAAGGGCATAGCAGTGAAGGTGAGAGACGGCGCCCGCCGTGACTGATGCCACCGGCGCAGCGCCGGGGATTCATTCAAGTGGATGTCACTTCCACCTCGGGCCGACTCCCCTAAGGGAGTCGGGCTTGCGGTCGGTGATTGATTGAGCGAAGAATTCGTCATTCAAACCCGTGGACTGCGCAAGATGTACGGTCCGCATATGGCCCTCGACGATGTCGATCTCGACCTTCCGAGGGGTGCGATTGGCATCCTTGGACCGAATGGAGCAGGCAAATCGACCCTCTTCAAGTGCCTGCTCGGCTTAATCACGACGACTTCGGGTCAAGGTACTGTGCTCGGCTACGATGTCCGGACCCAAGGTGACCTCATTCGAGCACGAATAGGTTACATGCCGGAATATGATTCTCTCGACCCCGATCTCAATGCTATCGATCAGGTTCGATATTCAGGCGAATTGAGCGGTATGAATCCGGCAGCTGCAATGCAACGAGCTCATGAAGTCCTCGAATACGTTGGCCTGCGCGATCAGCGCTACCGCAAGATCGAGAGTTTCAGCACAGGCATGAAACAAGCCACCAAACTGGCCTGTGCACTGGTTCACGATCCCGAGATTCTGATTTGCGACGAGCCGACGAATGGCTTGGATCAACGTGCTCGCCAGTTCATGCTGGAGACTCTGCAACGAACAGTCAAGGATGGAGGTGGCACTGTGCTGATGTCTAGTCATGTGATGGACGATGTGCAAGAGGTATGCGACCAGATAGTGATGATCCACAAGGGGCGAGTCGTCGTCAATCGCTCGATTGTCGACCTCGCTCAACAGATTGAGAGAGAGGTAGAGGCTGTCATCTGGGGTGGTGCCAGCAAAATGGAAGCCGCCCTTCTCGACGACGGTCTGAAGGTGAGGAGACTCGGTCGAGTCATGCGGGTCACAATCGAGGATGAAGATACAATCCAAAGGATTCTGACCGTCGCTGCCGAGATTGGCGTTCAAGTCAGAGAATTGAGGGAGTACGAACCAGATCTCGAAGATATATTCCTGCTCATCATGGAGAAACTTGGTGCCGAGGTCAAAGGTACAGCTGATCTGATGACATCGGCGCACACCGGTGGTGATTCCAGATGAGTGAGCAACCACGCGAAGGCTCATCCAGCGGTGAGGGAGGAATCAGTGAATCACCATTCGCAGAGGTTGAAGCGCCTGCTTCGTCCGAGATGGACCTCGGCAGTGGTCAGACTCGGATGGAGGTGGCATTCGGCGCTGGAGACGGCGATGAAGATGCATCTGCAGTAGTCGCACAACGCGCCAGCCTAGGGGTTCTCTTCGAGCAGAACTACCGCCCGTGGGATGGCGAATTAGGGCCGAGGTGGGTGAGGAATTATGCGATATTCCGGCACCATGTCTACGGTTTGTTCACGTCGAAGGGACATCGATACTACCACCCATTCGTTCGTCTTACGATCGTCGTCATCATGCTCGCTTCTCTGACCCCAATCGCCATGATATTCCTCTCTTCAACCATCGCGGGCTCTGGAGCTGGATCCGATTGGCTGACTCGAATGTGGGGCGTGAATCGTTACAATCTCTGGGGGCAGGTGCTCGGATATTTCCCTCGGAATCTCTGTATGTGGCCTGTTCTCACTGCCCTCGTCGTCGGCGGGATGATTTCCGATGACCGTAAGAATGGCACCAGTGCGATCTACTTCTCTCGACCGGTGACTCGCATTGATTACACAGCGATGAAGTACCTCAGCGCCGCGGTCGTTCTCGGCTTCGTCATCGTCTTCTCCTATGTCTTGTACTACACGACTTCCATCGTCTTCCGCGGCGAGGGATGGGCCTTCCTCATCGACACATTGCCAATCTTCCTCGGAGGACTGTTCGCAGGAATTCTGCTGGTCATCACCTATACCTCGATAGGAATGGCCCTGTCGAGTCTGAGCCAGAGCCGATTCTTCGCTGCGGTGGCTTTCCTCGCAATCATATTCGGTACCAAATTGGTTGCGCTGCTCGTCGACGTGCAGTTCCATACCTCGATTCTCTACATCTTCAGCCCCTACGACTCCTTGGCCCATGTCGGTCAATGGCTGGTCGGGATTCCGCTGAATTATTCGCATCCACTGGCCTTCTCGATCGTCTCGATACTGGTTTTCAATGCAGTCAGCATCGGTGTTCTGGTAAATCGAGTCAGTTCGTTGGAGGTGACTCGGGAATGAATTCACCCTCCAAGACACCAGCGGTTCTCATCGATCAATGCTCGAAGTGGTATGGGCAAGTCATCGGTCTCAACGATGTCTCGCTGGCCATCGACGGTGGTGTCACCGGCATTCTAGGACCGAATGGGGCTGGAAAATCGACCCTGTTCAAACTCTTGATGGGTCGACTGAAACCGAGCAGTGGCTCCGTTCGATTGTTCGGAATCGACCCTTGGGACAGTACTGCTCCTTACCGAAGAGTCGGCTATGTCGCAGAGACTGAGAGGATGTATGATTGGATGACTGGGCACGATTTCGTCACCACGCTGGCTCGCCTGCACGGCATGACCAGAGATGAGGCGAGCTCTCGTGCTGAGCATGTCCTCGATTTCGTCGGCCTAGCCGATGTACAACACAAGGAGATCGGCAAATACAGCAAGGGCATGAGGCAGCGTGTCAAGATCGCTCACGCCCTCGTCCACGACCCCGACCTGATAATCCTCGACGAACCTCTGCACGGTTGCGACCCCATCGCTCGAACCAGCATCATGAGTGTAATTCGCGATCTTGGGGCTCAGGGAAAGACGGTCCTCATATCGAGCCACATTCTGGAAGAGATAGAGCGAATCACCGAGCAGATCGTCATCCTTCACAATGGCAGGCTGCTGGCCCTTGGAAATCTCCATGCCATCCGCGATCTGCTCGACAAACACCCGCATCGCATCCTCATCCGCTGCGATGACCCGCGTGCGCTGGCTAAATCATTCATTGAGAACGATCCTGTCTACGGGGTTGTCTTCCGCAGCGACGAGCATCTCGAGATAATGACCAATGATCTGTCAGCAGCACACAGCATTCTACCGCGAGTCATCGTCAATTCGGGAGTCAAAGTGCATACCATCGAGAATCCGGATGATAATCTCGAGGCACTTCTCGGCTATCTCGTTGGAGGTGATTCGTGATGGATCGACAGGGCCGAGACCTCGCTCAAACTGTCTGGACGCGCCTCGATCGGAAGGCAGGTGCAATCACCGAACTCACCATCCGACAATTGCGCCATCGAATGTCAACCTGGGTCGTGCTCGGCGTCGGAACACTGCTCATCCTGATGCTCCTGGCATTCTATGTCGATTCAGTTCGAGATGGATTCAAGCCTATCGACAATGATGGCGATTCCGTAGACAATGATGATGATGGTTACCCATTCGGCCAAGAGAGGCGTTACGGCACTTCGGATTGGAATCCTCGTGAATATCCCGGCTCTGGATACTATGTTCAGGATGGTGAGATTTCTTGGAATGACGACGCCCGAGTGCATTCTGGGAATCATACTTGGAGGGGTGCGACAGGAATTTTCACTTCGGTCTGGTTGGACACCTCCTACGAGGGCGACCGATGGAGTGGAATCATCGATTACGACTCTATCGAGGATTGCCCAGATGAGGGTGATTTCGCCACCGACTGGTGGATTGAATGGGGTACTGCTTGTTGGGAAGAGAACGGAGACCTCGTGGTTCGATCTCTCGAATTCCGAGGTGAAGGCAGACTCGAGGTGACTGAAGAATGGGGTGCAGAATGGGGACACATCACCGATGTTTACGATGTCGAACCTCAACCTGCCTCCGATTTCATCGATGAGGACGACATCGACTGGGATGGCAACATTCTGAGAGAGAGTCAAGGATACGACGACGATGGTGATTGTCGACGAGTCGGTTGGCTCAGTGAGGATTTCTGGTTCGAGAAGGACACCAATCGCAACAACATCGACTGTGACGTCAGGTGGGTTCTCGGCTCGGACGGAGAGACCATCGTTCGGATCGAGGCTGACGAATATGTCGATGAAGATCCCGATGATGTTCGACTAGCAGGTGAAGGAATTCACCGAGGATTCATCATCGGGACGGCGAAAATCGCCTTCATCATGATTCTCTCGATCTTCCTGCCGTTATTCCTCGCTCTCGGTCTGGTCCGTGACGAGTCCGAGAACGGCACTCTGCACTATCTGCTCTCGAAGCCGATCCATCGTGGCGAATTCATCACCTATCGACTCCTCGGCTACGTCATCGTCGCTGGAGGCTTCGTCATGGCTCTGGCGATGATCATGGCACTTGTCACATCGCTGATGGGTCCGGGAGATTCGCTGATTCGATTACGTGATATCGCGATGTGGATGGGCATCGGCTTCGCCACAGTACTCGCTCTGACAGCATACGGCGCGATTTTCAACACGCTGGGATTGGTTTCGTCGAAATACGGCGTTTACATTGCTTTGATCGTCGGCGTTTACGAGTTCATCATGGCAGTACTGACTCTCTTCGGCGCCTCCTTGGTGCCGGTGCTCTCGGTTTCGCACTGGACACTGCAACTGGTCGATTCACTGGTTCTGATCATCTGGCCTGACACCTTGATGATGGAGCTTCAAGCGAATGCTTTCGGGCTCAGCACTGGAATAGACCTGTTCTGGAATCCTCCGATTCATACCCTCGGAACCGACAATCCATTCATCTCAGCAATCATCTCCGTCGTCGTCCTCATATTCATCACCGTCTTCATGATCTGGTTCGGTCAGAGGCAATTCAGCCGCAGTGAGATCATGTGAGACTGCAGGAGTCACTAACATGGATGGATTCGGAGGCAACCTCAAAGATTTCTGGCGGCTGGATGCCCTGCCACCGATTAATCGTCTTTCTTGGTGGTGGTGGTGGGTGCTCGTACTCGTCCCCGACCCTGTACACCCTGAACGGTCACGCCAACTGATGGTTCTGTGGTCATCGAAGGAGACTCCAGCCATCCGCGTCAGTGGTCATTGGTGGGTGCCTGAGACTCGGATGCGGATCGACGAGGATGGCGGTCACATCGTTCCGGGGATGGTATGCGCTTGGTGGTACGATGGCGAGAAGATGCACGAACCGCTTCTGATGAAGGAGTGCAAGATGGCTGCCATCGACGATAAGCACCCGCTGTGGCCGGAGGAATCTCAAGGTGAGGGTGAGGGTGCGGGTGCGGTCATTCCTCTGACGGGTGAGGATCTGTCATTCGGCCTGCGGCCGGGCAAAACTGCATTCTGGTTGAATCTCACCGCCGATGCAGAGATGGTCGCAGGCGGTGCACCTAAGGATTTCAAAATTGAAATGACCCCATGGTGGGAACGCTCCAGTTCAGCGCAGTACCGCAATAATGTGTTTGGTCTGGGCATGGGTTACGATATCCTCAGGATCCATGGCATGAAAGCGAAGATGCAGGTTGATGACGAGATTGTCGAAGGCTCAGCATACATCCAGAAAGTCAGTGTTCAAGCTCCTAGTTTCCCATGGTTCTGGGGCATGCTGCATTTCGATGATGGCTCATACCTCGACTGGTTCCTACCGCATGCCTCGCCATCGTTCACCAAGAAGGATGACTCGCCTTGGTCGCTGAGAGATTTCATCAGATGGCCGAATATAGGCACTGGCCTCTTTCACGATGCTTCTCGCGATCGAACCGAGAGTTTCAAGCGTTGCTCAGTCGAACTCGAGATGCAGGAAGGCGAGGATGCTCTGTTCGATGAGAGAGGCAACTCACTACCTCGATTCAGAATCAAAGTTTGGAATGGTCGAACGCAAATATCGCTGATCGTGCGAGCGACGAATAGAGCCCGTTGGATGTTCGACCAGCCGACTCGCGCGGGCTTCGTCAGCCATCTGACCTACAATGAGTACCCGCTCGAAGTCGAGAAGATCGCCATTCTCGACGAGCGAGGCCTGCGGACCGCTGATGACTACGAATGGATCCGTGGTAATGGGGAACACGCATGGGGCTTGCTGAATTGAATTCTAGGCTGGCGATGATGGATGGAGGATTTGACCGCCGCACCGTTCATAACCAGAAGGCGGCCGACAGCCATTCCGAGGAATTGCCATGAACGATGAAGAGATTATCACAGAGGCGGCCCAACTCATCACAACAGGCGACTTCATCGCTGCGATGGCTGTCTTCGAAAGGCATATCGAAGCCAACCCCGATGATCCGGCGGGATATCATGGATGGGCCGAGGCCGCGCTTTTCGAGATTCAGGAGAATGGCAATCTCGATGAATCTGGCAAGGACCGCATCAATGAGGGCATGGTCACCGCCTACCTGCGCAGGGCAGCTGGCCTAGCGCCAGACAATGCCGACTACAGTGCAGCCTACGCCAGCGCCTTGGTCGAGTTCGACAGGATTCCGATGGCGGTCCGCCAACTCCACAAACTCGTCGAGTTGGGCAAGGCGAGCGACGAAGTCGATGTCTCCATCCATCTCTATGAGGCGGCGCGTGGATTGATTGAAGCGATCGATCTGAAGACGAATTTCGACCGCAGCGCGCCAATCGCTCGGCAATACATTCGAGATGCAGTGGAATTCGCACTCCTCGGACTGGGATTCAGTTCGCCCGAGGAGGCGATCGAGTACCTTGCCCTCGAAGAGTGAGTGAGGGGTCATCTTGGCCAGCGACCTCGTGATGGTCGCTTTCGGCTACCACGGCGAGGCCTTCCATGGCTCGCAGATCCAACTCGATGTGAAGACTGTTCAAGGTGCCTTGATTCAAGCCCTTCGCCGTCTCTCGTGGTGGAGTGAAGACTGTCTTGAGATGGCGAGCCGAACCGATGCCGGGGTCGATGTCAGGATGAATCTGGCGACGATCAGATTGCCCGCAGGACTCACCTCGACTCTCGACCCCAGCATCATCTCCCAGACTCTGAATGACCACACACCTGAGGATATGGTCGTATGGCGGACAGCATTCGTTCCTCAGGCCACTTGTTGCAGATTCGCAGAATCGAGAACCTATCTGTACCGAACCGAGATGATTCCAGATTGTCCGAGTGATGTCGACATCGAGAAGTTCGCCAAAGCCTGTGCGATGGTCGAGGGGGAGCACGATTTCAGTAATTTCTGTCGACCGGACGCCAAGAGAAGTCCGATTCGAACGATTTCATCCTGTCAGCCCTGGTTAAGCAGCGACGGTCGTGTCATTGGTTTCTCGATCACTGGCGAATCATTCCTCTGGAACCAGATAAGGCGAATCGCATCTGCGTTCAACCGAATCGTCACCGGAGATTCTACCCTCATAGATCTTCGCGGGGCTCTCGACCAGCCCGAGAAGAAGATCGATCTCGGCCGCGCACCAGCCGACGGTCTGGTCCTCTGGTCAATCCAACATTCTGCTTTCGGAACCCATTCGTCAGCACCTCCAGATGCCAGCGGTTCCACCTCGCCACCCGATGATCGGCGCGCGCGAATCAGATGGTTGTCTTTGGCGCGACTGGAGAACTCGGCGATGCTCGAGCGCGAATGGGTGAATCTGCTCAATCGAACCTGAGACTCACCAAGTCACCATCCTCACATGGCAATCTCTCTCGCAGGAAGGAACTTGAGATTACCTCGGCGGTCTCGGTGTGGCGAGTCAGATCTGGAATGAGCAGAGCGCATCGCCACCATTCAGTTCCGTCGAGCGAGATTTCGGCGATGAAGGCCGTCGCTCCACCGAAGGATCGGCCATCGCGCTCGAAACCAGCGATTCGCAGAGGTTCAGAACCGCCCTCCATCTCACCTTCATCAAGGCCAGCAAGAATTCTGAATCCACGATACTCGTCGAGATTTTTACCAGTGAGTTTCACATTGAGAGTTCCAGGCCAGGCTCCTGCTCCGAGAATCGCCTTGAATTGGTCCTGATAGTGGGTTTGTGCCATGAAAATGTGAGCTCGGCCGAGGCCGCTAGCCACCGTCCCCGAGAAAGCCACGCATCTCGGCCGCGTTTATGGCAAATAAGCATCAGCATCGAGACTCAGAGGTTGACCGACCAGCCTCGTTCCGCTACCTTCCAGCCGAGGGATTCGAGATGCCGCCTCTCGCTGCTCTCGGGTGCGTTGAGAGGATTGCTGTGATTGAGGTGGATGAAGTGGATTTCTGGGTCGTCCCTTCGCCTTTCTCCTAGATTCTCCAAAGTCAGAGCGACGGGTGGGTGTGGCACATCCTCGGTATCGCGTCCGCTGAGTTCGCCCGAGTCCCAGAATGTTCCATCGACAAGGGCGTGATCCACTCTCAGTTCTTCCAGCCACGATCTGATGTCCTCGACGTGATGCAATGCCAAGGTCTGCGTCCAATCGTCGTGGTCGGGTAGGAATAGGATGCTGCTGTTCGGTCCTCGGATGATGATCGCATGCGTGTCGGATTCTTCGTCACGGTGCGGAACTTGGACGAATTTGAAGGTGACTCCGGAGGCTTTGGTCAGCCTGTGAGTCGATCCCGATAGAATCGGTCGTGGCTCGAAGGCAGCGATCGAGCCACGCGACCGCAGGGCGTCGATCGCGGCTTGGCTGGCGATCAGAGGAAGGCCGGTCAAGCCCATCGCCTCGTTGCCAAACTGGCCGATTCCGTCAACATGACCGAGATGGACATGAGTCAGCAGAACACTGGTCGGGATGATGGGCGTCGAAGAATCGATGGCTTGCGCCCAGACATGCAGTTGGTCGGGCAGGGCCCGGGTCGCTTCGATGAGATGGAATCCGCCCGCTCCATCGGCGACGCCCGCAGCCACAGGAAATCGCCTGCGGGAATCATCCAGATGAGCAGAAGTGCAGTTCGAGCATGCACAACCGGCCTGCGGCACCCCACCATCCTGGGCTGTGCCGAGGAGGGTGAAGGTGGGAGATGGGGGTGACATCAGGAGCGTCGAGGACTCGCGTGGGTGAAAGAGTCGTCGTGCGGGGTGAAAGAGTCGTCGCGTGAGTGAGGTGGCGTGTCGCGTCGATGGAGCTATGTCTCTGTCGCCGATGAAATCATCAACATCCTACGGGTGTGGCAACCGATGGCTGATGACACGCGGTGGATGAGGGAGAGGTACGAATCACTCCGTGAACAGGGTCTCGACTGGAATCCACCGACCCTCGAGAGCGCCAATGAACCTCGAGTCAGCATCGGAGGACGTGAGATGATCATGCTCTCGGCGAATAATTACCTGAATCTCACTAATCATCCGAAAGTGGTCGGCGCCATGGTAGAGGCGACTCTGAAGTGGGGCGCCGGAAGCGGGTCTGTCCGAGCCATCGCAGGAACCATGGACATTCATCTGGCAGCCGAAGAGAAGGTCGCTGAATTCAAGGGAGTCGAGGCTGCGCTGATCTATTCGTCTGGCTATGCTGCCAATGTCGGATTGATACCGACTCTAGTTCAAGGCAAAGAGGATGTCATCATCAGCGATGAGTTGAACCATGGCTCGATCATCGATGGTGTTCGCTTGACGAAGGCCCAACGTGGGCTTTACGCGCACAACGATATGGGCGCATTGGAAGTTGTATTACAGAATCATGCCGACGCTGAGAGGAAATTGATCATCACCGATGGTGTCTTCTCGATGGACGGCGACATAGCCCCTCTGGCTGAGATCACATCTCTCGCTTCCGAGTATGGCGCGATGGTCTTCGTCGACGATTGCCACGGCGAAGGTGTTCTTGGGGACGCTGGCGCAGGAATCGTCGACCACTTCAATCTACAAGGCAAGGTCGATTTCGAAATCGGATCCTTCTCCAAAGCCCTTGGGGTTCAGGGTGGCATCGTCGCAGGTTCCGACGATGTTCGAACCCACGCTCTCAACCACTCCCGCTCGTGGCTTCTCTCCGGCAGCCAGCCACCCGGCGTGGCAGCCGCCCAGAAGGCGGCTGTCGAAGTTCTGATGAGCGAGCCTGAGCATCATGCTCGGCTCTGGGAGAACACGATTTATTTCCGAGCTGAATTGCAGTCCATGGGCTTCGACACAGGATTGTCCGAGACTCCGATCATCCCTGTGATGTGCGGTGAGTCGGCAACGGCGAAAGCATTGTCTCAGAGTCTCGCTGACGAGGGTGTCTTGGCTGGCGCGATCGTCTTCCCGATGGTCGCTCGCAGCGGTGCAAGAGTACGCACACAGATGTCAGCAGGCCTGACGCGCGACGACTTGGACGAGGTTCTGAGGATTTTCGAGAAGGTCGGGCCTGAGTTGGCTCTGATCTGATACTCAGAGCTCAGCAACCGCCTCATCGAGAACATCATCTGATCCACTCTCGACCTCACCTTTCGGAGGTGGGTCGATGGTCCGACTCATCCCTTCGAAGGGGTCTAGCCCGCGGTCGATGCGATCCAGTATCCTCCATCTTGGCGCATAGGAGAGGTGAATGTAGATCGGACCGGGGATTATGGCGAGGAACCAACCGAGTTGGGCGATCCAAGCAGGTGCCTCATCAATCATCGACCAGGTTATCAGGATTAAGCCGATGAATGGGATGGGGAACAGATATCGACGCCGATTCTCAATACGAATCGGTGGTCGAAGCGCGATGGTCGATATCAGAAACGAGATTCCACTCAGAGCTGCTGTGAGGGCGACGAACATGATGCTCTTCGTCGCCCAATCATTGAATGAATCCTCGATTGGAATGGACTCCATCCAGCCGGTATATAAGGAGGGGAGAATGAAGGTGAGACTGACAAGAACTCCGTAGAAGGAGCCGACGAAGAGCGGATGACATAGCGTCAACGGGTATCTCAGGAAGAGCTGACTGAGAGAACCACCCTCGAGCATCAAGCGATGGTCGTCGTCGAGGTCTTCAAGCGCCTCACGCCAGCCAGTCATGAGTCGGGGCGAATGAGAATACACTATGACCATTGCGGGCTGAAATCGTGTGATTTCGCGCCATATTGACTCACTCATCGGGTGCCGAGCCGAACTTCGCTTGGATTCAGATCCCATGACGGTTCAGCCTCAGCAGCATCACGGATGTACGGTTGCAGATCGAGGCGAAGTTGAGCGACATCGATGCCCCAGATTCCATGTTGGACACCTGATAATCGAGCCAGAAGCTTGCTCGCCATGTTGACCACACCTCGGACTTTCCGTCGTTCGTAATTGTACAGCAGAGCAGCACATTGGATGATACCTTGAATAGCATCGGTCTCAATTGGTCTGCCCATGGGTTTCAGAGATATCCAGAGATCCTCCCAAGACTCGTGCGCGTGCCAGAACTGCGCTTCGTCGAACAGATCACAGCCCTCGATGAAGTGTTGTTTCTGCTCATCACTCAGTTCCTGCCAAGCCAGAAGTCCCGCATCGTGAGGCGATGTTCGATGCGTACTCACCTGTCGTCCCTCGGTTACGCCTCGGGACGCAGACATTATGACGGGTTCCCCATCAAGTGAGAGCGATTGGAGTGCGACGCCGTGCCTGAGGACGATTCCCTGTTCACGATAACCGAGGCTCACCTCGACTCTGGAATGCGCGGGATTCCGGTCGGAACCTGCAGAACCTCATTCGTAGATCCCATCAAAGGAGTCCACTATGTGGGTTATCCAGTCGAGGATCTGGTCAATCTGGAGGAAGAGGATATCATCTATCTGCTGATGAACAAGCGACTTCCTACCGAGGATGAATCGAAAGCCTTCCGAGATGAATTGGTTCAGCGCGGTGAGAACATCCCGACGGGAGCCTTACGAGTTCTGGAATCGCTGACCCCTGGAAGCGGTCATCCGATGGATTGGTTGTCAATCGGGATAATGGCTCTGGGTACTGCGGAAACCACTGGCGACACACGCGGTGACGCGATGAATCTCATCGCTCGAATGCCTGAACTGATGGCTCGAATCTTCCGTTTGCGTAATGGCAAGCAAGAGCGACTTCGACCAAGAAAGCCTGAACTGGGCTTGGTCGAGAATTTCGTTCACATGATGGGATATGAGGGTGAGAGGGCTGAGAGGGTCGCGCGCGTACTGCGATTCTTCTTCATCCTTCACATGGATCATGGTGGTGGTAATCTATGCACATTCTCCGGTAAGGCAGTCGCCTCCGGTTGGGCCAGCATCTACTCGTCTCTGGCCAGTGCGATGAACGCATTGTCCGGTCCTTTGCACGGCCGGGCGAATCAGGCTTGCCTCGAATTCGTTCAGCGAATCGGAACCGCGGACCATGATGAGATCGAGGCATTCGTTCGGGAGGAGTTGGACAACAGACGCCCGATCTATGGTTTCGGTCATGGAGTGCTGCGCGCTGAGGATCCGCGCGCTCGGCTTCTGATAGAACTCGGTGAAGAGGTATGTCCAGAGGATGCGAACTTCCTCATTGTGAAGGCGCTTCGCGAGGTCATCCCTCCGATTCTCGGCGAGATTCCGAAGATCAGCAATCCCCATGCCAATGTCGACCTCGCCAGTGGCAGCCTGCTGCACTCGGTCGGATTCCGCCTACCGGAGTATTACACGACCTTCTTCGGCTGGGCGCGCGTCGCGGGCATCTGTGCTCAGATCATGGATGAGCGTAACTCGCGCGACGGCCGTGGCACACCGATCTACCGGCCGAAGTACATCCCCCGCAATCAGCCGCCGCGTCGGCTGGCGTGATCGATGTCCCATCCCGTCTCAGCGGTATTCGTGGGACTCACGATTTGTGTGTGCGTCCCGCACCACGATGCCCGATGAGCCTCACAGCCTCCCAGGGCATCGACGCCTCGCTGGTCTCCTCGAGCAGATGATCCATGCTGCGTGCCCAGTTCCAGCGAGTCTTCCAGGTTTCAATCTGAATCTGTCGTTCTGAGTCACTCAATTCATGCCACGGCGTCTTTCCATCCGGCATCGTTGCAGGTCTCAGTCGCCGTTGTTGTCCCGAGGGTAGAATCTCGATCCCCGGGTCGAGATCATCGGTGATGACCGACATCCCGCCCTCGAGGAGTTCGTGTTCGAGGGCGAGACCAGCGGACCAGACGAAGACAGGGAATCCTGCTCTGCGCCGATTGAATTTCTCTAGTTGGCTACCAGATATGCCGGCGGTCTGGCCCATCGTCAGGTGGCGCTTGAAGCCATGAATGTAGTCGATGGCAACGGGAAGCAACGGTGCTCCGGCCAATCGATGCGAATTGACCAGTCCGATCAATGAGTGCCCGATGAAAGAAGGAGTACTCACGACCTTCTGGATGAATGAACCACCCCATTGTCGCATATGGGGTTGTAGTCTTGCGAATTTGAGATCACTGCCCGACGCCTTCACAGCCTGGTCGAGGGTCGAGTCGAAGGAATAGACGACGCAGTTCGACTCGGGAACACCAATCTCATCCAGCATCTCATCAAGCCGCTCGATCATCCGCGTGAGATGCTCTCTACGGCCCACTTTGCTGGTCCAACCCCCGCCCTTCCCACTCGACGGATGCGGCGGCTTCAATTCGATGCAAACAAAACGAGCCTCCTCTACCCAAGGACGAGCGAAATCGCTCTGAGACAGTAACGACTCAAAGCTCTCCGCTTCGTCTGACAATTCTGACGAAGTATGCTGTTCGGGAAAGCGTCCCGTGAGGGTGCGGGGGTCGTGGTGTAAGACTAATTCTTCATCTGTAGTCAATCGGAGATCGAATTCAACCCCGTCACTGACCATCATCCCGTGGACCAATGCATCAACCGAATTCTCGCGAGGCTGAATCCACTCTGACCCCTCTGACACAGATGCTCGCAGGGCCTTTGGCGTAATGAAATCGAGCCTAACGTAGTTTTTTGTTCCGCCCCAATGCTAAAACCCTGACAAGCCCACCGAGCCGTAGGTATCACCATGTCAGCAGCAGTCGAACTAGACAGAGCCTCAGACCCGAAAGCAGTGCGAGGATACGCATTCTATGATTGGGGGAAGTCTGCTTTCGAGACTAGCGTTACGACCGCCGTCGGACCTGCCTGGTTCGCCTATCTCTTCTTGAAAGCCAATGGATTGGAGGCGACGATAATTGGGCAGGACATGACTGCTGATGCAGTCTGGTCATTCGGAGTGACGATCGCCGCGCTCTTCGTCGCCGTCTTGAGTCCTTCTTTCGGCGTCATCGCCGACCGTCGAGCAATCAAGATGTGGTGGTTACGGATTCTGACGATGATCGGCGCGGGCTCTACTTTCCTTCTCGCCTTCGCGCCGATGTTCGGATTATCGATGCAATGGGTCTGGTTGATCATCATGTTCGTCGTCGCCAACGTCGGCCTGAATGGAGCTGGGGTATTCTACAATGCCCTGTTGCCACACATGGGTAGAAACGACGAGATGGACCGCATCTCGAATCTCGCTTATGCCTACGGTTACCTCGGTGGTGGCATATTATTGGCCATTCATCTCGTCATGGTCCTCTCAATCGATGGAGATTGGGTGATTCCATTCGTCATGGCTTCATCTGGGGTTTGGTGGATGGCATTCGCCATGATCACCTTCTCCTGGGTTCCCGAACCGCCCATCGAGAATGAGATGGAGAGCATGAGCATCGGTGAATCTGCCCGCTTGGCCATCCGTGAGTTGAAGAAGACTCTCGGAGAGGTCGAGAAGTTCCGAACCTTGTTCATCTACATGCTCGCTTTCTTCTTCTTCATCGATGGCATAAACTCCGTCACCGCGCTCGCGGGAATCTATGGCGTGACCGTCCTCGGCCTGACCACAACTGCGCTGATCACGACAATCCTCGTGATTCAATTCGTCGCTGCACCCTGCGCGATTGGATTCACGAAATTAGCCGAGAAAACCTCGACAAAGGAGGCTCTCATGTTGTCGCTTGTGCTCTGGGTCGTGATGATCTTCGGCGCGATGTCATTCGCCCCGCTGAGCCTAGTGGCTCACGAGGATTATGACATCCAATTCGATTGGGATACCGATGGTGACGGCATCATGGATGCCGATGATGAGAACATCGATGGTGACTGGTTCAGCAATGAAGAGGAGATTGCTGCTGGCACCGACCCCTATGATGTGTCGAGTATGCCTGAGGGTCTGACCTCTCGTTGGTTAGAGGAAAGGATGGCAGGAGCTGGGAGTTACTTGGTTCAGGCCGGACCTTCGGCTTACGCCAACGATTTGTCTCGGGACGAGGGTGAACAAGAATGGGCAGATGCCTGGTCATCGATAATGCCGATTCATGTCAATGAGGATATCGATGAGCGTCGAATCTACAATTTCAACGATCCAGAAGAGGGTCCCATATCTATCGCCGACACTGATTCTGTAACTCAATTCCTAGCCACTTTCGGAGATGGGAACAGATTCAGTGTCAGCGTTCGCGGTGGCGATGCAGATGGAGACTCTATCGGAAACGATCACCCAACGAGCCTCGGGGATGGTCCAATGGATGCCCTCCCTGCTGCAGTTCGTGGCGCAGTATGGGAACCACTAGGATTCGGTGTAACATTGCAATTCTTGCTTCTAGGATGCTTTGCTGGCGCCCTTCTAGGAGGCTCACAGGGCTTGTCTCGTTCAATTTTCGGCCAGATGGTACCCGAGACTAGAAGTGCTGAATTCTTCGGCTTCTTCGGCTTCTTTGGTAAAGTTGCAGCCCTAATGGGTCCACTGATTTACGGTATCTTGACTGTGATGTACGATAGCAGAGTCGGTGTCGCCAGCCTCAGCGTCTTGATTATCATAGGCACTTTGTTGATGCTCAAGGTCGATGTCGATGCTGGCGTTGCTGATGCTCAGGCAGAAGATGCGCGCAACCGCGGAATCGAAGTCTGAATGGCGCACGGCAGACGGCTGTGACCCGACACCTCGGGCTTCACTCGCCGCGAGTGAACCGGTCGTAGAGCAAGGCAAGTTCGAGCAGGATGAGCATAGGACCGCCAACGAGGAACATCGAGAGAGGGTCCGGTGGCGAGAGGAAAGCACCGATTGCAGCGGCGCAGAACCAGAGGATTCCTCGGTTCTCGGTGAAGGTTCTGTGCTCGACGATTCCAGCACGAACCAGCATCACAGCGAAGATCGGAACTTGAAAACTAACCACCGAGCCAAAGTAGAGGCCGGTGATGAAGCCGATCCAAGAGCGCAGTTGCCAAGTCGAATCAATTCCTGCAGCACTCGCATCGGCAGCGAGGTAATCAAGAAGGAAGGGAACCAGTATCATGTGTGCGTAGAGGCCGCCCAGAACCCCCAATCCGAGCACAGCGATGAGAGCCTGCAAGAATCGAGCAATGCCCCCTCCACTTCCAACCACCGCCATACGCTTGCCCTCGGCTATGATGCGCCGTCCGTTCCACGCGAGGTCGCCGATGAGGGTTGCAGCGAAGAGAGCGATGCCGATCTGGCTGGCGATCCTCAATTTCAGAAGGATGATCTCCATCGGTTGCAGGATGATGATTTCGACACCTACAGGCCGATAGCCGTCGGCCTCGATCAACCACTCGATGGCCCACTCAGCAGCTGGATAACCCGCGATGAAGCCGAAGAGGAACATCCCAATCAGAAGGGATGCACGTCCACGTAGGTGGGCGACGATGGCTCGGAGCTCAGCCCTCGGCAGCAGGTCGCCTGAAGCCGTCATGGCATCGCGTGAACCCACCCATAGGTGAAATCATCGCTGGATTAGACTCACTTTCTGATGATGATGGTCAGAAGGTCTTCGTCCTTCAACAGATGGTCGAGGCCGACGCGCTGCCAGTCGAATTTCGCGCTCGGCCCCTTGACGCGCGCATAGCGGAACCTGCGGACGAAGTCGCGATGCAATTTGACGCAGACATCACGAACGGTTGAGGTGTTCTTGACAATCAGGGGCTCGATGAGGTCAGCTTCCTGCCCCTGAGGTTTGAGATAGATCGACATGAAATTGAGATTATCGAAGATGAAATCCTTCATCGCCTCGATGCCCTCGCCGGTTAATGCCGAAACCGGCAGAACCGGCCAACCTATCGGCAATTGCTCACAGGTCTCGTCTAGTTCCGCCTTACTAGCGAGGTCGATCTTGTTGAGGATGACGACCGCATCCGAATAGACTCTGTTTCCAGCCAAGGTATCGACGATATGGTCGTCGGTGACATCGGTTCTGAGAGTGATATTCGCTGAGACGATTCCGAAGCTTCTGATGATTCCTTGAATCTCCTCAGTCTCAAGATTTGTCTGTTCGAGCGTGGAGCGGACAACGATACCACCTCGCTCGGTCCTATCGATGAAAACCTGCGGCTTAGGGTCATTCAATCTCATCCCTGCATTCCATAATTCCTTGTCCAAGATGTGGAAATGTGAGCCTTGGAATGGGTCGATGACATACAGCACCATATCGCAACTGCGAATCACATTGAGAATCTCACGACCTCGACCCTTACCCTCGGAAGCGCCCTTGATTAGACCCGGTAGATCGAGAATCTGAATTGTCGCCCCGCGATGATGCAAGACGCCGGGAATGCAAGTCAGGGTCGTGAAAGCGAAACCACCGATATGAGAATCGACATCAGTCAATTGCGTGATCAGACTGGATTTTCCGACGCTCGGAAAGCCAACCAGTGCAACCGAAGCGTCGCCCGATTTCCTGACCTCGAAACCAGGGCCCCCGCCGCTCGATTTCGCATGGGCCTGAGCCTTTTCCTTACGTACGCGGAGTGCTGCGATTTTCGCTTTGAGTTTGCCGATATGGCCTTGCGTAGCCTTGTTGTACTTGGTTTTGGAGATCTCCTCCTCAATGGATTTGATCTGCTCCTCGATGGTCGCCACTCCAACATCTCCAATCCAACCACAGGGACGTTACCACGGGCCCGCGCGCAGTTCTTCAACCCGATGCAATCGAAGGGCTGGCAGGTGGGGGAAGCGTTGTATTCGAGGTAATGCCTCGGCAACTCGATGGAATGGGTCAAGAATCCCACTCTGCTTCCCCTGAGGGACAGGCTTAGAGTAATCGCCAAAGAGCACGAGGGTGCGCTCGATCTGCTGCGGGATGATCCTGGATATTACAAATCGGTTCGAAAGCGGTATGGCTCGCAATTCGATCCGTTTCTGGCTATCTGCATGCAGCGGCAGCACGTCTCACTCTATCTGACGCCACTGTATCGGCATCCACACTTGACGAGTGGGATGCCGGCTGTTCTTCGGACTCACAAGACTGGGAAGCGCACTCTGCGTTTCTTCGCTGAGGATGATGCTGCGATTGATCATGTGGGGGCGTTGTTGCAGAATTCTCTGATGGCGTGGGTAGAGGCTGGGCTGATACGTTAATCGAGGGCGGCGTGCAGGACTGAATGGAGGCGCGGTGATGGTCGATGTGATACTGAGATTGGTCGACAAGGCGACTCTTGGTCGATTGCTTGAGATGCCGCTCAGTAGACTGGTTTCTGGTTTTGAGACGGGGGCTTTCAGAGATTTACGGCCCGAATCAGACCCACGTTACCATCGCGGCTTCGATGTCGACTTGGAGGGCGATTTTCTCGAGTGGATCGACAAGGCCGATGGCTTGGATCTGGGCGCTCCACTCGCTGATCAAGGCATTTCTGTTAAATCCCAGTGCGTTGCCTTGCTACTGCTCGCAGAATGGTCGGTTAGCGCCGAATGGAGATGCTGGGATGGACGGCTCTTTCTCTATGTCGAGCCGATTCTAGGGGGGCGAATCGAGAGTGTTGACGAATTCCTCTCGGCCGATTTGTGGCATAGGTTCTCGGCTGCGATCTCCGCTTCCGATCGTGAATCTTACTCAGAATCCGTCATCCTCGATTGGATGGCTCGGCGGGAAGACCTCGACGAGACTCTGGATTCGAGCCAAGATCCGCGCATCCTACCGACGATGGAGTCTCACAAGAGCCTTACTGAGAGCCTCTTTGACTTTCTCGAAATAGCTCGAACAGAAGCCAACGCTCTGCTCATCGGTCGTGAGTTCCTGTCGGCTGATTCATGGGTGCTGGGCGGCCTGACTCTGGGTGAGAGGGCAGGGGTGAGTGAATGACAGACCTGCCGATGACCCCCGGGCCACCCGCGAATCCGCCCATGGCCGGAATCGTGGTACTCGGCCGTTTCCAACCTCTGCATTTCGGCCATGGGATTCTCTTGCGAGCAGCTGCGGAACAGCGTGCTGCACATGCAGCGGATTCGACGCTGATAATCGGCATCGGCTCGGCAAACCGCCCCTCGACTCTGGCAAATCCGTGGACCGCTGAGGAGCGCGAGAGCATGGTCACTGCCTGGCTCGACGCAGAAGGCATCGAGAACACCCACATCTGCTCGATTCCGGACATCGAAGACCCACCCAATTGGGTGCGGCATGCCGAACGATACCACGGTGAAGCTGGCTGCATCCTCACCACTGACTTCGACACTGCCGAACTCTACACAGCGGCAGGCTGGGATGTTGTTCTCCTGCCGCTCAAGCAACGTGAAAACTACGAGGGCTGGAGAGTTCGCGAGACTGCGCGTATGCTCAGCACCGTGCATGACGAAGAGGCGGTGCGCTCAGTGCTCGGCAGCCTGGTACCATCGTCGGTCCTCGACCTTCTGATCAACACCGATTCCCTTGCCCGCCTAGCCTACATGGGCGAGGGTGGAGAGCCCGTCGGCTGATTATTCCCAAACGCCTTCGAAGGTGCAGGAATCGTCACAGGTATTCGTCACGATACCGCTCGATAAGTAATCGAATGCCATCGAATAAGCCTCTGGCACGGCAAGAACCTGACCGTGGGCATTAGAATGATAATCCATCGAACCAGCGAGGTTCTCCTCCGGCACCGCTGGGAATGAACCATCGAAGTAAGCAACTCCGGAACCTGTGATCGGCCCTTCACTCGACTCGACACCCCAAGGCTGCCAGGCCGAGGCCGCCAGATTCTGGATGCCAGCGGTTCTTACGGCCCGATCGCAACTTAGAGTCGAGACTTGGAAATCGTTTATCGAGGTGATGTAGAGCACATCGAAGGGTAGCACCAGCCCCTCCAATCCATTCTCGTGGAATGGCAGATAAGTCTCTGCATCGGTGACATCCCAAATCGATTGCAATGCAGCGATCATCAAGCCGCGGTCCATTCTCGAAGGGTAGGCGATGCTCTCAGCGAAGAGCAACTCGAAGGTGCGATAATGCGTCGAACGCTCGATCTGATGAGTGAATGAAGAACCTCCAACCCACAACACACCGCGGTCGACCTCAGGAATCATCCCGAGAATCGAAGGACCGCGAAGTCCACCAAAGGAAACCCCCATGTAATCGACAGCCGAGACGTCGACCAAGTTGACTCCACCATGGATGAATTCAGGTAATTCGGAGCAGACGCCGGTGAAGGTACGAATCATCGCGAGGTTGTTGATTATCGACTGGATGTGGCGTTCCTGTTGGTGCTGGAAGTACTCACCATTGATCAGTGAATAAGTCAGCGCATCGAAGTCGCCGTCAGAGCTCCAACCCTTGAAATCGGTCGCGATCATCACCCTGTCATACAATTGTGCATACTCTCGAAACCCGCTCACCATACCCTTGCCATTACCCATGAAACCATGGCCGAGGAGCGTCATCTGACCCGCTCTCGATTCGTCGGAGAGAACCTGTGGGATGAGGATGGTGAATACCACTTCACGGAATTCGATGAATTCCGGGTCGCCCGCGTCTGTGCGTCGCATGCTAGTGGGTGGAAAATCAGATTCCATGTATTGTGGAGTTGTGAAAGTGCCGTGTATTCGGCGAAAAGTACTGTTGTCATCGCCGTAATCATCGATGACTTCTGTTACCTCGCAGGCGATGCCGTCCTCGCCCAAGCGCTCGGAAGCATCGTCGCGTGCGGTGACTATGTCGGCGAGAATCGAAGCTGTCGAAGCGGTGTGGAAGTACCAGGCTGCTTGTAGGGTTCCACGCTCGACTCCGTGTTCGCCCAGAGCCGTGAAGAGGTTCTCGTACATGCCTCGCTGGGCTTCGATCTGTGGCGAGTCAGTGGTCTGGCCGTCTCGCAGTGCAGCGAATGCTGCTGATGCCTCGACCCATGTTCCCTCTGAGTCGAGGAGGTTTCTGTAAGCGACGCCGTAGAGCGTGTCGTGGTCGAGCCCGCGAGTCGTTCGGAGATAGACGAAGGTCGGCTCATCATCCTGTGTTCGAGCATCGATTTCGACCCAATGGTAGAGTAATTCGCCAGTGTCGAGGTTGATCAGAACCGTAGCGTGGTCGGCGGACAGGGAGTCCTCGATGGAGTTGTGTCCGGCGAGTCCCGAGATGTCCGGGGTCTGGTCGAATGTGGTGAAGATCTGAGTCGAGGGACTGTAGCCGTCGAGGCGATTGATCATGTGGAATGCATTTGTGGGGCCAGAGCCTGAGTCGGGAATCGCCTCGTCTGTGATCATCAGATTGTAGCCTGTGGTGCTGCTTGGATCGTCATTCAAGAATGCCGGTGCCGGAAATGGCAGCATGCAGTGGTGGGGGTTGACATCGTCACAGAATTCGTTCTGTTCGATAGCTAGCGGTGAGGGGTCATCTGGAATCTCTCCGTCACCGTCATCGTAGAGGCAGGAGCGGTCTGCTTCAGTCGCATCTGGATTGTAATTGGTCGCGGTCTCATCCATGCATCCAGCGATGATTGTGGGGTCGGTTTCGACAGCGCCAGTACATCCCGAAAGGAACATCGATGCGACGAGTAGTAAGGCGATTCGGCGGCGGGAAACAGTGACCATCGTCGCCCTGAGTCCTGTCTCGGTTATCAAACCGCCACATAGGTCGTATCAGCCGATTGGTCAGCCTTCTGCGACGATGACTTTGGCAGGTCGAAGGACTCTGTTGTGCAGAGTGTAGCCGGCTTCTATGACTTCGATGACCGAGCCGGCGGCCGCGCCATCGGGCGCTGCAATGGTTGCAATCGCTTCCATGCAGGTCGGGTCGAACTCTGCTCCCTCGGCTTCCACTCGCGAGATTCCCTCGGCAGTGAGCGCTGCTCGCATGGCGTCGAGTGTCAGTCGGACACCGCTGAGGATAGCCTCTGAATCACCATCTCCATTGGCCAGAGCCTTCTCAAGCCCATCTATCGTTGGCAGAATCCGCACTGCCAGTCCGGCGCTGCCGAAGCGAATCGCCTCGGCCTTGTCGCGCTGCCCTCGGTGGCGAGCATTCATCGTCTCAGCTCGTGCATATTGGAGGTCTGAGAGAAGTTCTGCGACCCTCGTCTCCAGTACTTCGATCGGGTCTTCGACAAGCTCTTCGACGACCTCGACGACCTCATCGGGCTGGGCAGCCGTCTCGATATCGTCCTCAGACATGACTCACGCTCTGTGAGCGACCTTCAAGAATCCAATGGTTCGAGTCGCTCGTTCTTTGCTCATTCGACGTAGAAGTATTCGCCGCTAGCCTTCTGCTCGCGATCCTTGCGGCTGTTCGGCTTGTTGATGCGCGGGCGGTGTGATTCGTGGTCGCGCCTGAAGGTGACATCGACATCGGCGAGGAAGCGATTCATGCCTTTTCGAAGTGACAGAGGTCCCTGTGCATTGCCATGCTTTCCTCCTTCTCCATCGAAGACGAGCAGCGAGTCGCTGACGATGTCGATGAAGTAGATGTCGTGGTCGATGACCATCGCCGCTTTCTCATTGCTCTCCATGGTGCGGCGTATCGCCTTCGCAGCCTCCATCCGAGCATTTGCGTCGAGATGTGCGCTCGGCTCATCAAGCAGATAGAGGTCGGCTTCCTTTCCAAGACAAATCGCGATACAGACAGCCTGCAACTCACCACCCGAGAGTTTCTTCGCGCGCAATTCAAGCAATTGATCGACCTGCAGCGGCCGAATCACCCGAGTATGGAATTCGCCGCTGCGCCAGCGTCCTCCAAGCTCGGTATCGAGCCAATCCTGGACGCTGCCATCGAAGTCGGTGCTGACGTGCTGCTGTTTGTACGAGACCGTTGCATCCATCGTGCACCAGCCCTTGTCGGGCTCGATCTCACCAGCAATCATTCGCACCATGGTCGTCTTGCCGGTTGCATTTGGCCCGACGACTCCGACGACTTCGGCGCTGCGGACTTCGCCCTTGCCGGTTTTGAGGTGGAATTCGCCCAATGTCTTCTCCATGTCGCCCCATTGCAGGATGGGTGAACCAACTTCCTCGCCGCGCACACGACCGCGCAGGAATTGAATCGGTTTGTCGCGGATTCGCACATTCTCTTCGGGTAGATATCCGTCGAGATAGGCGTTTATCGCGGCCCGCGTCGAGCGCGGCGGAGTGAAGATTCCGTATGCCGCGCGCTCGCCATAAACGATGTGAAGCAGATCGCAGAGAACGTCGAGAATCGCCAGATCGTGTTCGACAACGAGGATTCGCTTCCCGCGCGCGACCATTCCTTGGATTATTCGCACTATGCGCAGGCGCTCGTGTATGTCGAGATAGGAGGATAATTCGTCGAAGAAGTAGACGTCGGCCTCTTTCAGCAGCGTTGCAGCGATCGCAACGCGCTGCAATTCACCGCCGGACAACTTGTCCAGTCGGCGGTTGAGCAGGTGGTCGATGGCCAGAAGTTCGGCGTAGTGGGCCAATTCATCTCGGTCGTCAACTCGCTTGAGGAGTTCCACGACTTCGCCTTGGAATATCTTGGGTAGTTTGTCTATGTACTGTGGTTTGACAGCGATTTTGACGCCGTCTTGTGCTACCATGCTGAGATAATCGCGCAATTCGCCGCGAGGGAATGATTCGACGATTTCTGCCCAATCCTTCTCTTGTATCGTCCAATCTCCGAGGTTCGGCCGTAACGAGCCTGACAGCAGATTTATCGCCGTCGACTTGCCCATTCCATTGGGTCCCAGAATGCCAACGATTTTCTCCTGGCGAGGTGAGGGCAGTCGAAACAGACGGAAGCCATTCTCACCGTAGCGGTGAGTCATCTCGCCCTCGAGTTCCTCGGGCAGATTGGTGATGATCAGCGCCTCGAATGGACATTTGACCACACAGATTCCGCAACCGATGCAGAGCGGCTCTGAAATCAGCGGCTTGCCGCTCGAATCATCGAGGACGATGCACTCGATGCCATTGCGAACCGGTGGGCAGAAAGCCCAACATTCGGCGTTGCACTTCTTGGGCTGACAGCGATCCTCGAGCAGAACTGCAACCCTCATCGACTCCCCTCCAATTCACTCTGCTCGATAATCTTCCCTTGAGGCTTGTCCAATGTAAGCCGCTTTTCGCTCAGACGGCGAGGAAGCGGTAACGCGCGTACACGTAGGCTGCGAGGGTGATCTTCTCAGCTTTCGAGAGTTGTACACGCTTGCTGAAGATATCGCCATCTTTCTTGTCGATCTTCTTCAGAATTAATTCGTAGAATGCCATCATCGCTGCTGGAGAATAACGCGATTGCTTGTCCAGCAGCGGCAGCAGCTTGAACGCCTTATCACGATAAGTCTCAGCCTTCGAGATGTAATCGTCGATGAAAGGCTTCCAACCAGGGTGATCGAGCAGGGATTCACCACCGCGCACATCCTGCTCGGTGATTCCAAAACGCTGCAAATCCTCGAGCGGCAGATAGATTCTGTCTCGCTCGGAATCCTCGACAACGTCACGGATGATATTCGTCATCTGCATGAAAATACCCCATGCCTCAGCGAATTCTCGCGCCGCAGGATCATCGTATCCGTAAATCTCGATGCAGACCAGCCCGACGGTTGAAGCGACGCGGTAGCAGTAGGAGTAGAGGTCCTCAAAGGTCTCGTAGCGGTTGTTGTGGAAGTCGTCCTCCATGCCGCTGATCATGTCGTCCAGAAGCTGTCGCGGGAGATTGAAGCGGTGAATCGTATCCTTCAGTGCGATGAAGATCGGATCGGTCGAAGTAATCGGCTCGTAAGCGGTTGAGAGTTTCTTTCTATAGTAGAATAATTGCGACATTCTGTCGTCATAATGCGAGCGGTCGACGACCGGCGATGTGCCGGTCAGTCGCTCGATATCGGCTCGGTATTCGATTGATTCAGGGTCGTCGGAGGAGCCGCCGGGAAAGTGGTCGACGAAGTCGCCGTCGGCGATGTCATCGGCTCGGCGGCAGAAGGCGTAGTAAGCGCAGATCGAACGTCGAGCATCGTCTGGAAGATACTTGAACGAGTGATGGAAATTGCCAGCTTCACGACGAGTCAACTCCTCACAATAATCGTAAGCACTCTCAATCATGTAATCGGGAACGGTGGCCTCAGACCAGATGGCTGCGTCGATATGACCGAAGGGATTGACGAGTTCACCGCGATTGCCGACGACACCCATGAATCTCGCTCCCTCGCGAATCGTTTCCATCGCGGTGATGCTGATTGCCCGCGCCGCATCTCGAGTGATACCGACAGCGGCGCGAACCATATCGATCCGTTCGGGTTCGACATCGGCTTCGATGAGGGATATGCTCCGCTCGAGGTCATAGCGAATCCCGCTTGCGGAATCGGTCTTGCTTCGCTGAGTCATGGCCTTGTCAAACGCGAGCCCACATCATTCACTCTTGAACCTCACCCTCGCGCGCATGGGTGCTAAGTCAAACGGCGTGCTTCAGAGCAGCACGCCATTTTCGCCGTGCTTTCATCAGCAAGAAGAACTGTTTGAGTTTGCTGACTCTCGGCCGCTTGCGCCAAGTGTCGAATCCCTGATTACGAATCGAGGAGAGAACCGCTTGTCCACCCCAGCTGAACATCATCAGGTCGACGGCGAGGCGCGGGTCGCAGCGCTGCCACAATTCCTCACCTTTGTCGAACCATTCCTGCGCCCGTGCAACCTCGTCTGCGAGCAGGGCGCACCAGCGATCATCGGCGGTACGGGAGAGATAGTCGTCGTACGAATAACCGTGGCGAGTCATCGTGTCGGCTGGCAGATAGATGCGGTCTTGGTCCAGATCGCGAGCCACATCCTGCCAATGATTAGCCAATTGCAGAGCCGTGCAGGTCCAATCGGAAAGGGCTCGAAGTTCCTCGTCATCGTGCCCATAAACGTAGAGGAAAAGGTGGCCGACAGGGTCTGCGCTGTAAAAGCAATAGCGTCGTAGTTCATCGAAATCGGCATAACGCTTCTTGGTCTGGTCCATCTTGAAAGCTTGAATCAATTTCCAGAACGGCTGGCGTGGAATGCCCTTCTTGCGCGCCGTTGCTTGAATCGCTTTGAGTATAGGGTGCCGCGGGTTTCCGCTCCAGTCGTCGCGGGCTGCTTCTGAGAGGTCTTGTTCCCATGCGTCGAGCAGTTTCCACCTGATCTCGTCGCTGAATGGTGCATCGTCTCCGAGGTCGTCGCCGTAGCGGCAGAAGGCGTAGATGTTCTGGATGTGTTCGACATGTTCTGCCGGTGTGAATTGGTTGGTTACGACGAAGTTCTCATAATGCGATTCAGCGATTTTCTTGCAGAATGCTTGTGCTTCGTCGAGGTTCTGATGGGTATCCCAGCCGGCGAGCCGAGTTACTGAGCCATCCTCTGTGACTTCGTGCTCGCCGAAATCGAATTTCTCTGACATTTTTTTCGCTGCTCCCTTGCCTCTTTTGCCGTCTCTTCTGCTTCCCTTCACCACTCGCGCCAGCCCTCTGCACCTCTTCGTGGTGGTTCGGGCCAATCCGGCCAGTCATCGTCGTGCTGCCATCCTCTCATCAGAGAATCGCCTCTGTGGCCCAGAATCGTGGCAGCCGCTGAAAGTCCGGCGCGGGTCGCGCCTTCCATCGTGCTGGGCCAGTCGATGTCGAGCCAGTCTCCGCCGAGAATCACTCCCTCGCCAGCGTCAGAGGGGTCGGGGCGAAGCCTCTGCGATCCAACGGTCAGAGCCGTCGTCGCTCGCTTGACTCGGATGACGTGGAATTCTGTTATTGTGGGCGCATCGGGGAATGCAGAATAGACGACGCGCTCGTATTCGGTTCTCATCAACTCGTCATCCCAATCGAGGTATGGGTCTGCGTAGGAAACCGCTACCGAAATCCAGTGACCTGGAAGACCTTCTCGATTCTGCTCGTCCAATTCGCCGGTTCGGTCGAAGAGCATCTGGATCAGCGGCTCGTCACAACAGGTGACGAAGGGAATGCCGCTGGGCAAGACAGGTCCTTCGTGGAAGGCATGGATACCGATGAGTGCAGTGTTGCCGAGCCTCGCCAGCCTATCCGCGACTTCATGCGATGCGACGCTGGCCTCCGCGCCTGTCAGCAGGCGCGCTGTGGCAGCGATCGGGGTGCAGAGTACCACACTCGACGCTGTCAGCAATCCTTCACGGGTCAGCACTCCTGCAACTCGACCTTCTTCGCGGAAGAGACCCGTGACGGGCAATGAGGTGCGGACCTCAACGCCGGTTCGAGCCAGTGTCCGGCGCAGTGCGGGCGAGATCGAGTCCGAGAGGTCGGAGGTGAAGGAACCGACATCGAAGGCATCGGGGTCGCCGAAGAGGCCGCGCCTGAAGAGGAAGCACGCGACCGAAGTGCTCGCTTGTTCGGAGTCGATGTTGAGTGCAGCCTTGACCAATGGATCCCAGAAGCGCTGAATCGCCCGTTCGGTCTGTCCATTCTCCTGCAGCCATTTGATGAATGGGGTATCGTCGAGAGAACGCCTCTTCTCCTCGCTCATCCGCTGTAATGCCTTGACCGCCTTCTGCATCGCCAACTTGTCGCCCAGGCTTAGGAATTTTGCTTTCATCAAGGAGACTGCGAGGTGGTTCGGAGGCGGTAGCCGTCCCGATCGGACTATGCTGATTCGGCCCTTCTCCACCTCGAGATAGGGTAGAGTTGTGCGCTTCTGGAGTTTGATTATGTCACGCGCATCGCAGGTGGCGAGCAATTGCAGGAACCTGCCGTAGACGCGAAATGCAGCGTGTTGAGAATTGTCGATACCACGCTCCATTCCCCTGAGATTGACCGATTGAACCCGCCCACCGAGAGTTGAGCCGGCCTCGAGCAGAGTCACTTCCACGCCTCGGCCGGCGAGGCCGAGAGCGCAGGCACAGCCCGCGAGTCCGCCGCCGACGACCACGACGCGAGAATCAGCAGCCACGCCGCGTCGGCTGCGTCGCTCGGTCTAAGTCTCTCGCAATGCCGAGTGCTCGCGCGAGCGGTCTTCATAGAAGACCGGCTTCGGTCAGAGCCTGTCTCAGAACCTCACCGATCTCCGAGGGGTCTCGAGCGATATGGATGCCCGCAGCCTCGAAGGCGGCGAACTTCTCGGCTGCGGTTCCCTTGCCGCCTGAGATGATTGCACCGGCATGTCCCATGCGTTTTCCCGGCGGTGCGCTGGAGCCGGCGACGAAGCCGACGATCGGCTTGTTCATGTTGTCCGCAGCCCAAGCGGCTGCGTCCTCTTCAGCAGTGCCTCCAATCTCACCTATCAGAACCACAGCGACGGTCTGAGGGTCTGCTTCGAAGGCTTCGAGGCAATCGATGAAGCCGGTGCCGTTGACAGGATCTCCGCCGATGCCGATGCAGGTCGATTGCCCCTCGCTGATGCTCATCGTCTGAGCCACCGCTTCGTAGGTCAAAGTGCCCGATTTGGAGATGACTCCTATTCGGCCTTTGGCATGGATGTGGCCCGGCATAATGCCAATCTTGCTGCCACCGTTTTCTCCCGGAGTGATGATGCCCGGGCAATTCGGCCCGATGAGTCGAATTCCTGACCGGTCGTCAACGAAAGCAACAGCCTTCACCATGTCGAGTGTGGGGATTCCTTCCGTGATGCAGACGACCACGCCCTCACCCTTCAGCCGGTCGAAGGCGTCGGCCGCCTCCATGATCGCTGCTGCAGCGAATCGAGGCGGGACGTAGATGACAGATGCATCGGCGTCGGTGGCTTCGATGGCTTCGACCATCGTGTTGTAGACCGCAATCGTCTCACCAGCGAGTTCGATAGTCTGCCCACCCTTTCCGGGTGTGACTCCACCGACCACGTCGGTGCCGTATTCGATCATCTTCTCACCGTGGAAGCTACCTTGACTTCCGGTGATTCCCTGAATCAGGAGTTTCGCATCTTCGCCGATCCAGATCGCCATTCAGGCCTCACCTCCGATGAGTTCAACGATTGCTTTGGCGCCTTCAGCGAGAGTCTCGACCGAATGACAATCGAGATTCGAGGCATCGACGATGGCTCGTCCTTCCTCGAAGTTCGTACCCGAAAGTCGAATCACCAATGGAACGTCCAAGCCAATCGCCGCACTCGTTTCCAGCACCGCGTTCGCAACGATGTCACAGCGCTGTATTCCGCCGAAGATATTGACGAGGATACCCTTCACATTGGGGTCCTCAAGGATGATTTTGAAAGCCTCGCGAATGGTAGCCTCGTCGGCCCCTCCTCCGATATCGAGGAAGTTAGCGGGCTCGCCGCCGTAGAGTTGGATGACGTCCATGGTCGCCATCGCTAGTCCAGCGCCATTGACGAGGCAACCGATCTCACCGTCCAATTTAACATAGGACAATCCAGCGGCCTTGGCGCGAATCTCAGTCGGTTCCTCCTCCGAGAGATCGCGCATCCCAGCCCATTCTGGATGCCTGAAAGATGCATTGTCATCGAATCCGACTTTGGCGTCGAGCGCGACCATCTCGCCGGCCGCATCGCGCACGAGTGGATTGATCTCAACCATCGAACAATCGTTATCGACGAAGACGTCGTACAAACTGCCAATCATCCCAACGAACGATTCCAGAGATGTGCCAGAGAGGCCCAGAGCAGTTCCAAGTTCGGTTTTTTGTGAGTCGAGCAGTCCTGAATCAGGCTCAACCCAGACTTTGTGTATGGCTTCTGGAGTCGTCTCAGCGACCTCTTCGATGTCCATTCCACCCTCGGTTGAAGCCATGATTAAGACCGATTTCGCCTCGCGGTCGACGAGCAGAGCGAGATAGTATTCGTGAGCGATGTCGCATCCTGACTCAACATAGAGATTGGAGACGATTTTGCCCTCCGGTCCTGTCTGTTTGGTGACCAATCTGCGGCCGAGGATGTTCGCGGCATAAGTACTGACATCCTCGCGCGAAAAAGCGATTTTGACTCCGCCTTCCATCACGATTTCGCCAGATTCAACATCATAGAGAGTGCCTTTACCACGCCCTCCAGCATGAATCTGGCTCTTCACGGCGACTACTTTCGAGCCCAGCGAATCGTATGCAGCCAGCGCTTGCTCGACACTCCGACAATGGACTCCTGCAAGCACCTTCACGCCGGCTTTGGCGAACAGTTGCTTGCCTTGGTACTCGTGGATATTCATGACGACGGTCCGACCACCCGCCCGCCGTCCTTCAACGATGCGCCCGCCAGTTGTGGCCGACTTGGACACGAAGTGCTCAAAGACAGGCCAGTCCTCGACCTGCTATGGACGTCATAGTGCTCGCCGGTGGCTTCGGCACACGCCTGCGCCCGCTGACTGAAGGCCGTGCCAAACCGCTCCTGCCTGTTCTCGACCGGACTCTACTCGAACTTGTCGTCGAGGTCGTGCCCTCCGAGATGGTCAGTCGTGTTATCGTCGCAGCTGGTTATGGAACCGATGAGATGCGCGCTTGGGCTGCTTCTACGATGCTTCCCTACGAGGTCGTTCTCTCGGTTGAAGAGGATGCTTTGGGAACCGGAGGCGCGATTGCTCTAGCGCGTGAACACATGACTGGTAGTGGCCCTGTTCTGGTGCTGAATGGTGACCTGGTTTCGAGTGTTGATGTGGCCGCTTTGGCTGCTCATCACTCGGCTACAGGTGCTCTTGCTACGCTTTCGCTTTGGGAAGTGGAGGACCCGAGTCGTTTCGGTGTCTGTGAACTGGATGGTCAGGGGATGATTCGCCGCTTCCAAGAGAAGCCTGAAAGTGGAACAGAATTCTCGAATCTGATCAATGCTGGATGTTATCTGGTCGAGCGCGAGGTTCTCGATGAATTGAGTGTCGAGAAGCATTCAATGGAGCGCGAGGTCTTCCCCTCGATTGCCGAATCGGGAGGGATGGCAGGGCTTGTCTTCACTGGATATTTCGTCGATGCGGGAACTCCTGCTTCGTACATCGAGGCTGCTCAGATCTGCATCGGGGCAGGTCGCTTTTCGACGGGTGAGGTCTGCTGCGATTCTTGGTTCGGTGACGGTGGTTCGATTGCGGGGGTGACCGGTTCTTCGATTGGGCGAGGTGTTCACATCGGTGCTGCTTCGACTGTCGAGAACAGTGTGGTTCTGGCTGGTGCTCAGATTGGCGCAGGATGTCATATATCGCGCTGTATAATCGGAGAGGGCGCGATTCTTGAGGATGGGGTTGAACTCGTCGATGCCGTCGTAGGTCATGCTTCGCGCGCGTGAGGGAAATCGCACATCTGCGAATGGAATCAAACATCTTTGACTTGCTTCGGGCATTATTGCGAGCCGTCAGCGTCAAAGCGATTCGTCAACTCGGCGATATGTGAGCCGACCGTTGGTGGTTGTCAATCTCAAGACATACGAGAGCGCCCATGGTGCTTCTGCTGAGGCTTTGGCGGAAGCGATGGCTGGTGTTCATACCGATGCGAGGCTGGTCGCTGCAGTCTCTGCTTTCGACCTCGCCGCGGTGGTCGCAGCCGCACCTGATCTCGAGGTCTGGTGCCAACATCTAGACCCGATTGGATTCGGTTCATTCACCGGCTGGCTTCACCCTGCAACCGCCGTTGAGCGCGGGGCGAGTGGGACTCTCATCAATCACGCCGAACACAAGGTCAGCATCGAGCACGTGGCTATGCTGCTCGATCAGGTTCCGGAGGGCTTCACCGTCTGTGCTTGCGCTGCAGATATTGAGGAGGCTCGTGCTCTCTCTGCCCTGCAACCGGACTACGTCGCGGTCGAGCCGCCCGAACTGATCGGTGGCGACGTCTCAGTCACCTCGGCCGACCCCGAGATCGTCAGGGCCACCGCTGCAGCCGTCCGTGAAATCTCAGAACAGGTCGGAATTCTTTGTGGGGCTGGTGTCAAGAGTGGAGCAGATGTAGCTGCTGCCATCGAACTCGGTACGACCGGTGTCCTGTTGGCTAGTGGGGTCACGCAAGCAGAGGATCCTGCTGCCGTCGTTTCTGACCTCGTCTCTGCCCTCTGACCTCAACGCCGGGACATTCGTCATTGAAGGCGCAGCGGGAACAGCGCCAGATGCTACGCGAGCGCGGTAGTTCGTCGAGACTGCCATCGAAAATCATCAGGTGAGCCATCGCCTCGATATCCATCGCGATCATCGAGCGAGCCTGAGCAGCCCATTCGTTGGTGGCTTTCTTCGACCACTTGACCCAACGGGTACCGAGCCAACCGACTCGGACCACATCGACATCATCGACGGTGGCCTGAATCATCGGATTGCGTTCGGCCCACAGCAGCATCGAGCCGAGCTCCAATTCACCTGCTTTGTTGGGTGCGCGTGAAGGCAATTCCATCGCGAGGCGCACTAGACACAATCTGCTACCGTTCTGTATCACGATATCGGGTGCCCCATATTGACGAGCGCCATCCAACAAGAGTGGTTGCAATCTATCGACCAACCACATCTCCGCAGTCGACTTTCTGCGAATTCCGATCAACGGGGCTGAGTCGAAGAGTCGAAGTCTGTGCATCATCAAATCGACGACTTCGTTGACAGAATCATGCGGATTCTCATCCATCACTTCGCCGGCGATTATCGCTCGCAAGACATTGCGATAGATGATTGCGCGCAATTCATTCATCGAGGGATCGTCATCCTCGAGACGCGTCAGCAACGCGTCTCGTAGACCGAAACGCGCATGATCTTCGAGGCGCCGAATCTTCGATTTTCGTTTGACGAACTTATCGTTCGGTCCAATGACGTGCTCCAGCACGTATCTCCTCGAGCAGTTGTCGAGGAGCTTTCCACGGGTAGGGCTCCATGCTATTCTCGGTTGATTCCACATAGCCCCTGACATTGGGAGGGAGGGTCTTTGACGATTGCGGTGAAATGAGCAGTTGACTCATTGACGCGCTTGCTTGCGTGCCGCCTTCCGGCGTCGTAACTTCTTCTTTCGCCACTTCCAGCGTTGCTTTCCCGCTTTCTTCCACGCGCGGGAACCTCGCTTCATGCGGCCCGCCGACCTGCTCGCCATATATGATGGATTCGGAGTGTCCCTACGGGACAGTGATTTGGAGATGTGGTGGGCGCGCCAGGATTCGAACCCGGGTCGCCGGCTTAGAAGGCCAGCATGATATCCGCTACACCACGCACCCAGTCAAACGGCGGTGGTTACCCTTTGTGAATCCCCTAGTCGACGAATCAGAATCTCTGCCATATCGTCGAAAGAGAAATCCAGAAAATTTTTCGAAGTGTGTTTCAGCCTTTTCCATTTGACTTCGAATCAGTCCTAGAACTGTAATTCAGGATGCCATCGTCAAGCATGTCTTCGCGGATATCTGCAGTTTTCCGCCCCGTCTCTTTGGAAATTTTCTTGAGTTTCTTCTTCACTCTACGCTGCCCTCCAAACAGATCCTTCACGACGTGGCCGACACGCAGAACCGTCTCAAGAATCGAGAGGAGAATCAGGCTGTTGAGATAGGCATCAGCGAGTTCTGGTAGATTGCTGTAGAGAGCCTTGAACTCGCTGAAATTAACCGAAGTCGAACCCACCAGAAAGACACCGAGAACGGCGAAAGGAAGCATTTTTGCAACATCGCGCGAGAGGTCTTCGGTCCAGTAGGCGAGAATGCGAACCCCACCTACCACCGATGTTGCAATCATGGCGTTTCGGGTGTGGTCAGAACTGTCTGAGAGAAGGGTCAGAATCGTTGCCATGACGACAGTCCAGAAGCCGATCAGAATCGGAATCAACAAGACATATTGGGCGACGAACGAGAGGCTTCGGAAGAAGACTCTGATGCGGCCTGTCATCGAGTTTTCGAAACGTTTGAGATCGAGGGTGAGGAGGTCTCTTTTTGCCAGCAGCCGATAGAACATGAAGACGAATCCTGAGTAGGCAGCGATGGCGATGATCGCCATCAGAGTCGGGAAGGTGTCGGTGGCGAAATCGCGTAGAATCAACAAGAGTTCATCCTGCGTGGTGGGAATGGCCATGAGGCTTCCAGACCGCCACGTGCACAAGAAACTGCCTTCCTAATCGAGAGAGGGAAAATGCGAGATTCATCGAGATGATATCCGCTCATGTCCGGGAGAATGGCTTGGCACATTTCGGACATCGAGCCGGCATCGAAACTCGCAGTCGCTGCCATGCGTGTCCACAATCTCCGCAGATCCATTTTCTCTCCGGAAGTCCTTCGAGGACTTCTCTCCTCATGCTGGTCAGAACTGGAGATTCGGAGAGCCTCGGGGCGGGGGCGATCTCGTTGACGATCTCTGCGTGAATGCCTCCATGATCAATCAGACCTGCTGCGTGCAGGAGTTCGTGCACCAGGGTGTGGAGATAGAGGAGCTCGTCGGCGTGCAGGCGTGGGTGAAGTGCTATTGTCACCGGTCCGGGTGAGCCGCGTAGACGTCGGCGGCGAAAGAGTTCGTGATGGTTGAATTCGAACCGGGTGATTCCAAGGCGATTCTCAGATTGCTCCATCCATTCCAGACTGAGATGTTCGCCGAGATGACGAAGGAATGGTGCCTCCTCTTTCTGCAGTCGAAGTCTGAGTCGGTCCAAGATGTCACTCGGCATCGGTGGGGTCTCTGGACGTATGTCAGCGTCACCTGCTTCGTCCATGCCGGAGCCTGTGCCATTCTCCTTAAATGGGCGTCGCAGGTCGCCGGCTCACTGGGCGTGTGGCGCAGCTTGGAAGCGCGCTTCCTTGGCATGGAAGAGGCCCCGAGTTCAAATCTCGGCACGTCCACCATTGAATTCAAGCGAGCGGCGAGTTTGAACCTAGGTAACCTGTCTAATCCCAGTAAGACGCCCGTTCGGACGGAGGTTCAAATCCTCGTATCTCGATTTTAGTGATATCGACATTCCGGGTCCCTTAATTCAGAAACCCGAGGAAAAATTTATTGACAGAGGTGGTCGAATGGCGTTTTCAGACTCAATTGAGGTCGATTCTAAATACTTACACTTCCCCGAGATGCTTATGAGGTCTAGATTATCTGCCATACTTCTATGCACAATAATGATTGCGTCAACCCTTGCCGGGTGTCTCGGCGGGGATGACGAACCCGTCGCCGAGGACGTACTGGGATGCACCTATTCGGATGCAACCAACTACGACGCCGACGCCACCAAGGACGACGGCAGTTGTGCCTATGCGCCCGGCATGCAGCCAGTTATGGGCTGCACCAACGCGGCAGCTACGAACTACAATTCCGCCGCCACTCGTGACAACGGCTCGTGTTCTTACGCTGAAACCGTGATGGGCTGTATGGACCCGGCTGCTAACAACCATAACGCAGCGGCCGAAGACGATGACGGCTCTTGCGACTATGGTATGGCGCAGGCAGACATTATGGCAGCCTACTCGGCTGGCGATATGGAGTTCTCTGAGGCCCTCTACGAGTTAGAGAAGTCGAGGAAGTGCCGTGAGCAGGGGTCTAACAACCCTTGCGAGATAGTTGAGATGTCGATTGGCGACGCCTCGACAATCGACCCTCACGACGCATACGACTCGGCATCTGGAGACGTCATTGAGCAAGTCTATGACACGCTCTACCGCTACGCGGGTGACGGATTTGGAAACGCCATCATCGAGCCCCGCCTCGCCACTGGCTACACAGTCAGTGGAGACAGCCTGACCTACACGTTCGATCTACGAGATGACGTGTACTTCAGCAATGGTGACTTGATGGAGGCCTCTGATGTTGTGTACTCATGGTGCCGCGTTCTCGGCTATGGATCACCTGACAGCCACGTAGGCTGGATCCTAGAACAGAGCTTCGACTGCAACGACGCTGATGGAAACCACAGCGACACTGGCGGCCTGAGCTTATCAGTCCTCAGCCCGACCTCTTTCTCGGTCACCCTATTCGCCCCGTCCTCGGCATTCATCTCGACGATCGCTTACACGGTCGGCGCTGTGATCAACGCTGAGCTGTGCGAGGCCAACCGCGTCGATGCGGGCGGCGATGGCGATGACTACTGCCACGAGTGGATGGACGAGGCTCCCTTTGGAGCCGGAACCAACGCGTACGTGGTACAGTCATGGGTCCGCGAGGACCGGCTGGTCCTCGTGCCGAACTGGATGTACTGGGAGAGCGGTGACTACAACGTCAACCGCCACACAGTGTCCATCGTGACCGAGGCTTCGACGAGGCTGCTGGCCTTCACCGACGGTGAGGTCGACTTCGGCAGCATCAACATCGAGCATTTGTCGAACTTCTGCGATAACTTGGATGACAAGCCAAACGTAGAGTCCAAGGAAGGATACATCTGCAGTTACAGAGAGACTTTCACCACGACCCTGTCGGCCTTCAACCTACACCCGAAGGCACTTGATGCAGGAGAGGACAACACCAACACTGGTGCTAACTCGTCCTTGATCATCAACCACGACTGTGATGGCGATGGCACCAATGACTGCAGCGTCATGGAGGTAGGAGCGGTCCGAGCGGCCATCTCCTACGCGTTCGACTACGAGACCCACCGAAGGGACACGTACGACAACTCTCTGGCACCGCAGTATGGCCCAATCCCAACTGGCTTCCTGTATGCGGATACCCAGTACGAGACCTTCACCTACGACCTGGTCTACGCTGAGCAGCTCCTAGAGGACGCTGGCTTCATCCGCCAGTACGACTGCTCCTCGCTTAGTCGCAGCGGTGCACCAGACGTGGTCGCTGAGGCAGCCAGAGACGGCACCGAGTGCCGCCTGCCGAACATCCTGGGCGTAATGGCCAACGAGGGCAACGACTACCGAATCGCCATGGCCGGCCAGCTCGCTGAGGCCCTGGGGACCATCGGAGTCGCCACCGCCGGAGACGCCAAGCCTTGGGCAGAGTACCTGACCATGTATTACACAAGGACCTGGGATATCAGGTTCAGTGGCTGGGCCCCTGACTACCTCGACCCTGACAACTATTGGTCACCGTTCGCTGGAGGTTACTCCATTGGCGGCGACGCCTATGGTACGGGTTACGAGAACGCGGACGTCAACGCCGCCCTGATCATCGGTAGGACTTCTCAGGATGATGCTGAGCGCAGGCAGGCGTACATCGATGCCTTCGAGGCATGGATTCTAGATCCTAACATGATCATCATTGGACAGTACAACGGTGTAGGTGTCAAGCACGACGACATCTGCAGCCCGGACTGGGTCGCCATTGGGTCCGCCCACTGGTTCGACTACGACAAGCTGCCAATGGTCAACGGCGAGTTAGTCGGCTCCTGCTGATTTAACGCCTAGAAAACGTAAGGCCGGCGGCGACCTCTCTTGGGAGGTTGCCGTCGTGCCGAGACTCTACCTTCTGACGGCTGATGATTGGCAGAAGGCAACTGTGATAGAGCCGTCTCAGCACGGCCCCAATGAGGCGTTACGATGAAACTGCACATGTTCGTAGTACGACGCTTAATTCTGCTCGTGCCTGTAATAGTTGGAGTAACAATCCTGACCTTCACAATCTCTCATCTCATCCCCGCAGATGCTGCTGCAGCGCAGTGTGGCGACAAGTGTGGAATCGTCGTCGGTCACACCGATGATGGGGATCCGATAACCGCCTATGAGGCAAATCGGGAAAGGCTGGGGATGAATGAACCGCTCATTATTCAATTCGGGCTTTACGTGACCCATCTCTATGAGGGCGATTGGGGGGAATCGAGCACATATCATCGACCAGTCGCAGATGTGGTTAAAGACGCGGCACCGATTACCTTAGAGATGGCTTTTCTAGCTCTATTCATTGCATATCCCTTAGGCATCATCCTCGGCATCATCAGCGCCGTAAGGCAGGACCGTATGTTCGATCACATCTCGCGTTTCTTCGCCATCGCGTTCGTCAGCTTACCGATATTCTGGTTCGCGATGGTTCTACAACTCGTTTTCGCCACGGGAACTGAAAGTTCAGGCATCTGCGACCCCCTCTTCGGCACCAGTGGGGGCTGCTTCCCTATCTACGGCAGGCACGACCCCAGTCTAACCTACCCCGTAGACGGATTCGCATCTTTCTACCCAGCGGGGGGAACCGGCTTCCACTTGATCGACAGCTGGTTCGTAACCGATGAGAAGTTGGCTACATTACCCGAGGGATGGAGTTCCAACTGGCTGCTTTTCAAGGACACCCTGTTGCACCTAGCTCTGCCATGTGCTGCTCTGGGGATCGCCTCCTCAGGCTCCTTGCTCAGGTACATGCGGGCCAGCCTTCTCGAAGTCCTGCACGAGGATTACGTGAGGACGGCCCGCGCTAAGGGGCTCTCAGAATTCAAAGTGGTCATCGTTCATGCATGCAGGAACGCTCTGATCCCGATAGTCACTATTCTAGGATTCTCAATCGGCGGAGCGATAGGCGGAGCAGTTCTGACCGAGACGATTTTCGCCTTCAACGGCATGGGTAGGGTAGCTGTCAAGTCAATTCAGTACCTTGATTTCCCCGTCATCATGGGTGTGACGTTGATTACTGCCGCCATTTTCCTGCTGTCCAACTTGATTGTGGACATATTGTATGCAGTCATAGATCCGAGGGTGAGGCTTGAATGAGGGGCTGGGACGAAGGCGAAGAGGATCGCAAGGAGAGCCTGAAGAGGCTGACCGAAGCAATATCTCAGTCCCGCAGCGATATTTGGCGGAGTTGGAGGATATACCGCCGGTCCCTGCTTGCAGTAGTAGGGCTCATGCTGGTCATGTCCGTCGTCACGGTCTCGATTTTCGCCGAGGATATAGCAGTCGAGCACCCCTACCGAAACCTGCAGGACACGCAGGACCTCTGGGTCAGAGACTACGAGCCCCGGAGGGCCCACCCGTTCTCGGAGGAGTGCGACTGGCACGAGCAGCCTATCTACGTGGACACCAGATCCCCATTATTCTCGGAGACTGTAGTCGCCTTGTCAGACAACAAGGTAGGAGACGACAACAAGTACTACCGTGACACCCTCTCTGTAATCGAGCTCCTCAGCCTGAAGAACAACAAAGGTTACGACCTCAACATCTCATTGATAACCATAGACCCGAACAACTCCTCTATCCTCATCCTGTCCGAGGAGCTCTACAACAACTCGTCAATAACAGACAAGGTCTGGCTCACCTACGAGTTCGACAACGAGGCCATGCATCTCTGGTGGATGCCAGATGGCTATGACGTTTGCATCTTCGGAACCAACAATGATGGGCAGGACATGTTCAGCAAGGTGCTGTACGGTTCCAGAGTATCTCTGAAGATCGGCATAACAGTAGCTCTACTCACTGTTACGATTGGGACCATTGTAGGAAGTATAGCCGGCTACTTCGGAGGCAGGGTTGACGAGGTAATCATGAGGATATGTGACGTCTTCTTTGCTATACCTGGACTGATCCTCGCCATGGCTTTCGTCACGGCAATGTCTGCGATAACGAGCCTTACTATGCCATTATGGTTGGGGATTCTGATTCCGATATTATTCTTGGCTGTGGTTTCCCGGACATATCTCACATCAACTATCCCTCAAGAGAATCAACTGAGCAACCAAGTCATGGGGTCGTTGGTCCGTAATCGGAACATTTTCCTCGGATTACTGGTATTCTTCTTCTTCGTTGGCTTGATTCCAGGTGTTTCCTGGTCTGAACTTTTCGGGATATCAGAAAGCCGAGAGTGGAGACTCTCGGCAGCCATCGGGATAATCCTCCTCTTAGGATTGATTGGGCTGGCAGACAAGCGCTTCATCGAGAAGTCCAGCTTCGATGGCGCAGAGGAACGTGTGAGCAAATCCCTTGATTGGACCAACCCTTGGAAGTACCTCACACTGAGGACGGTTGCGGTCTTCGTTGCTGCCTTTGTCCTCTATCGATGGTCTGGCAGCACTGATGATGAGATAGTCGTGATCGAGAACTTCGGTCGACTCTGGAAGATACAGGCCGCCCTGATTTTCACCGGATGGCCGGGCTATGCCAGGCTGATCAGGGGACAGGTTCTGTATGTCAAGGAGATGACCTTCGTCGAGGCAGCTAAGAGTGTGGGTGCCCCTCCGGGGAGAATAATGTTCAGGCACATACTTCCTAATGCATGGGCCCCACTGCTAGTTGCCTTCACTCTCGACATTGGCGGGACCATCCTGTCTGCATCCGGACTGTCGTTCATCGGACTCGGGGCTGCCCCGGGCACAGCAGAGTGGGGCCTCCTCGTCTCGGACAGCAGGCAGTTCTTCGTCTTCGACCCGCACCTGATGCTCTTCCCCGGGCTCGCTATCGCAGTCACAACTCTTGGTTTCAATTTGCTAGGTGACGGGATAAGGGATGTAGTCGATCCCAAGAACAGGAGGTGATATGATGTCAGGTAAATTGCTCGAAATTGAAGGTCTCAGAGTTCACTTTGACACTCTGGACGGCCCAATAGAGGCTCTGCATTCCGTGAACCTGAATGTTGACCAAGGCCAGATAATGGGGCTGGTCGGTGAATCGGGATGTGGTAAGTCAGTCACTTCATTGGTGACGATAGGCCTCGCTACCTGCGATATAGATGAGGGCAGCATCAAGTACGAAGGGAAAGAATTACTTTTCAGTGATTCAGAGTCTGACAAGAAAATCCAAGAAATTTCAGGTCGGATAACCGTCGTTGGAGTTCTAGCATCAATAATATTCGTCTTTTGGGCCATTCTGATAGATCCTATTCAGGGCGCAACCTTCCTCCTCGTTTTCTTGTTCGTGTCGATAGCATCGTGGCTAGTTGGATTTACTGGCAAAAGAGAATATCGACGCCATCAGAAATTCATGCGATGGGTGCGTGGAAACGAGATCAGCATGATTTTCCAGGAGCCTATGACGGCCCTCAATCCGCTATACACAGTGGAGAAACAGATTTCTGAGGTGATGCGTGAGCATGATAGGCTTGTCGAGGCAGAAACTCCACGGTTATTCAGAGCCGCCCAGGCGCTTGTGAGCCCGCTCAAGTTGGCGTTTCGCGCCATAAGGCTCAGACCCCAATCTGCCTCAGCGATTCTAGCGGTCTTAGCGTTCGTCACCGTAGCGCATCTCAACGGTTTTGCAGATGAGGTGAAGAACTTGGCTTTCCTTCTCGTGATAGTAGTCCCTCTTTCGGCTTCGAGGTCGTTCGCGGCGTCAATTCTTCTCCCCCTCCTTCCTTTAGGAATCGCAGCAGCGTTGGTCATGTTCCTGATGCTCTGGATGCCGTTCTCCGCTCTCCTCGGCATGGTCGTAATCAGCACTCTTCTGGCCTTGCCGGTAATTATGGCCCTAGACTATCTGAAACTCGATCCTGCCCACACCCAACAGGTCATCAGCATCCTCGAGGCGGTCCGGATTCCGAATCCAATCGCAGTTGTGAATATGTACCCACACGAGCTCTCCGGTGGTATGCGCCAGAGGGTCATGATCGCCATGATGATGTCCTGCGAGCCTAAATTGCTCATCGCTGACGAACCGACAACCGCCCTCGACGTTACCATCCAAGCCCAGATTCTCCAATTGATGCGAGATCTACGTGACGAGAAGGGTACGGCTATCCTCCTGATCACCCACGACTTGGGGGTTATCGCCGAGATGTGTGACTCAGTAACCGTGATGTACGCCGGGTCGATTGTTGAGAAGGGCAGTATCGAGGACATTCTCTCCAGACCTCGCATGCCATACACGATCGGTCTGCTACACAGCATTCCAACAATTGGTGATGACTCAGAACACAGGGACGTGCTGCCAATCATCCCTGGACAGGTTCCTGACCCGAACCTACACTTCGATGGCTGCAGGTTCCATCCTCGTTGCCCCTTCGCGGACGAACTTTGCATCTCAACCCCTCCACCGATGATCGAGGTCGAACCGGGTCACTTCGCGGCCTGCCACCACACCAACCGAACGGAAAACGTCGCAGATGTGCAAGGCTCATTCGACGTTTTCGCAGCAGAGTACGTATTGAAAGGAGTTGCATGAGATGACGCATGATAGCAAGACCGACGAGATCCTGCTCGACATAAAGGGGCTGAGGAAATGGTTCCCTATCAAGAGCGGTATGCTCACGACTGTGAAGAGTTACGTTCGTGCTGTTGACGGCGTCGACCTACAGGTAATACGAGGCGAGACTCTTGGGATTGTCGGCGAGTCAGGTTGTGGAAAGACCACGTTGGGACGAGTCATTCTGGGACTCATCCCGATGACTGAAGGGTCGGTCCACTACGACGGCGAAGACATCCGGATGATGACGAACAGGGACCTCAGGAGGCGACTTCAGATTGTGTTTCAGGACCCCGGGGGGTCGATGAACCCGAGGATGTCGGTACGTTCCATCGTCGGGGAGCCACTTACAGTGAATGGAATTGCCGAGGGTGCAGAACTGACTCAGAGAGTGGCCGATTTACTTGCTTCTGTGGGTCTAAAGCGCGATCACATGAACAGATTCCCACACGAATTCTCAGGCGGACAGAAACAGCGGATAGCTCTAGCGAGGGCACTCTCTCTGGACCCAGAGTTCATTCTGCTAGACGAGCCAACCAGCGCCCTGGACGTGTCAGTTCAAGCCCAAGTCCTGAATCTGCTCGAGGAGATCCAGTCGAAACGCGACCTCACTTTCGTCTTCATCACTCACGCCCTCAACGTCGTTAACCACGTCTGCGAAAGAGTGGCAGTGATGTACCTAGGAAAGATTGTCGAAATAGCCAATACGAAGGATTTGTTCAGTAAGCCCGCTCACCCATATACGCATGCTCTGATGTCGGCTATCCCAGAGCCTTCTCTAGAGAAGGTCGCTAGGAGGAGAATAGTTCTGAGTGGTGACGTACCCAGTCCTGCAAACCCTCCTCCCGGATGCAGGTTCCACACTCGTTGCCCAATCGCTGAGGAAGGGCTCTGCGATGTCGAGGAGCCGAAACTAGAGTCGATAGGTGAAGGTCATAGCGTGGCCTGTCACTTCCCATTAGGTCCCGGGATGAAACTCCCAATCCTCGGCGATGACCGGAATCCTCCCGAGGATGACGACATGCCGAACACTGTCTTACTCTGAGGGAGAAGAATGGCTGAGAACGAAGCCGAGTCGAACGGAACCGAGCCCTCCCCGCCGCCGATGTTCGACAAGAAGGTGGAGGCCGATGCTGCATTTTGGAGGCTGAAGGCGGCTTCTGACGAATGGAGAGAGGAGCGAATCAAACGAGTCCTAGCCCAAGAGGGCGAAAGCATTCTGATTACACTCGGTAGAGTAATCTTCATCACGGTATGCATATTGATAGATGGAGTCGTGCTGACGGAAGTTCCAATCAGCATGGGCAAAACCCTTGCTGCTTGGTCTCTATATCTAGTTCTACTAATGGCCGCCATCAAGTTACAACGCGACCTCTATGAGAAGTGGTTCTCAGTGGATATCAACCAGATCAACTTTGATCGGCAGTAATCGGAAATTGCTCAGTGCCGATTCGCTCGAAGCGCCTGAAGGACGGCACGACGATTCCAACGATTGACGACGCGACCATTATCGCTACCGCAACCATGAATGTCACTTCCAACCCCAGATCGCCAATCATTTTTCCCGCCAGAAGCATCGAGGGCGGGATCAGAAGGAATGAGCCGATCGCATCGATCGAATTCACGCGCCCTCGTAGATGCTGCTCGACACTATCGCCGATCGTAGTGTTCCAGATCACGCCGAGGATGCCGACGATGAACCCCTGAATCACGGAGATGAGCAGAATCAAGCTGAACCATGGCACGAAGACGAAGAGCAGATCCAACCATGCTGCGAAGCTGACGGTGACATAGAAAACGGTCCCTCGAATTCGTTTCGAAATCGGATTCTGACCAGCGTAAAGGGCACCTAATGAGGCGCCGATCGGGAAGATCGCGCCCCAGAGCGCGTAATGCAATTCGTTCCAATCATTCCTCAGCGCGATTGACGGTATTCCGATATCGATCATGGCCCCACCGATGTGGAAGGCCATGAAAACCAGGATTCCAATGAAGAGCCATGGTTGACTGCGAGTGAAATCCAGTGCATGGAGCATCTCGGATCTGAAATCGGATTCCTCATCTCCATTTCTGATGATTGGCACTTCTTCCATGTTGTAGAGGACATAAGCACTGACGAGGAAGGTGACCATGTCGAGGAAGAGTGTGGCTTCGATGCCGAACTGGTAGAGCACGATGCCTCCGAGGGTTCCACCGATCGCCCAGGCGATAGTCCTCATGGAATTGTGCAAGCCAGTCGCGGAGGCGAGAATCTCCCTATCGACCAGATCGGGAATCAGCGCCTGGGTCGCAGGTATTGAGAAAGCGGTCGATGCACCCATCAGAAAGGCGGCTAGAACCAGAACTTTGGTGAGTGGAAAACCGCTCAGCAGCAGGAGGATGAAGAGCAGGGCGAAGCCCGCTTGGACGAAATCGGTGTAGAGGGCGACTGTGCGTCGCGGAATCCTGTCGACCAGCATCCCTCCGAAGGTCAGAAGCGGAATGTGGGCCATGAAGTAGGATATGCCGAAGAGGGCGAACCAGGTAGGGCCTCCCTCAAGATTGACCGTCCAACCAGCGGCGGTCATGAAGGCGGCTCGACCGATCTTACTGACCGAATCGCCGATGAGGAATCGACGTAAATCCCGAACCTCCCAAGCATCGGCCAAAGCCATATTCACGGCGCGGACTCCTACTGCATTTCAAGTTGCTCACAGAGTCTCATTCACGGCCTTCGACAGCCTTCGATTCGTCGAATGACGAAGCCCTTATCAAAATCGTTAACTCCAATAATCATGCGTTCAACTATTTTCCCAATAACTGTTCATTTGTTCATCTTCTTACGAATAAACTCTATACAATAGCAATAATTCGGTTAATTCATGTTCGTTTGCACTATGATTATATCTTGGCGATGATGGCCCTGACGCTATTGGGGTGAGCGTTGTGTTGGAGTCATCTGGACATCTCGGCGAGAGCGATGTCAGCAGCGCTCTGACATACGAGGAATTCGGCGCTGAATCAGCCCGCCTCGGAAGGCAGATCGCTGATCGTTATCAGCGCTATGAGATCGAGACGACAGAGGTCGACGACGTCGATCCTCTACCTCATCGATTCCTCGTCGAAGTCGGGAAGATAGGGCTGGCGAAATTCATCATCAAAGAGATGATTCACTACCGAGGACAAGTGGATATCATCCTCTCTCGCCCCTGCACCTACGGCGTCTTCTCGGGACCGGTCGGTGGCTTCGTCCCTCGTCCGAAACTCTGCGTCGGCTGTCTGCGATGTACGGTGCAGCACCCTGAGTTCGTCAGTGTGCTACCGAATCCCGATAGGCTCAATCTCGGTGATTCGTACACCACGCATGGGCATATCGCAGCAATCGATGAGGAAGCGAAGAAGGGTATGGTGCCCGTGCGCGGCCAAGGCTACCGTGGTCGCTTCGGTGGCCCTGGCTTCGATGGAATGCTGACGGACATGTCGGAAATCGTTCGTCCAAGCCGTGATGGTATTCACGGCCGCGAACTGATCGGCACCAGCGTCGATATCGGCACCAAGCCGATGAATCTCTCCTTCGATTCATCAGGAAACCTCGTCGGCAGCAGCCCGCGGATGTTCAGCATCCAGGTCCCGTTCATATTCGATGTTCCTCCCGGCGACCTCGGCACGAGGCAGATGGCGAGAATCCTCGATTCGACCAGCAGGCGAATCGACACTCTGATCTGCCTGCCTGCGGCCAACGTCCTCGACTGGGAGATGGACTCAGCGAACATCGTTCCAGTCGTCCCCAAGTCACTTCCAGAGATGGTCAGCGAATTCGAGGCAGCCCGACTCATCGAATTGGATGGCTGGGACGTTGCAGCGCTCGAGACCGCCAGAGCCGCGACGAATGCACTTCTCGGCGTGAGGATATCTTTCACAGATGGTTGGCAGGAGAGATTCAGCCAAGCTGTCAATCATGGTGTCGAGGTGATTCACTTGAACGCCGACCTGCACGGTCGTGGCTCCGATGGTCGCTTCGTCAGCGACCTCTTCAAGGAAGCACACATGATGCTCATCGACCAAGGCCGACGCGACGTTGTGACCCTCATCGGCTCGGGCGGAATCGTCGGAGCCGACCATGTCCCGAAGGCGGTGATCAGTGGACTTGACGCAGTCGCGCTCGACCTGCCCGTTCTTTTCGCGCTGCAAGGGCGATCCCACGGATCGATGACTGATCGAGGCGAAGTCCGAGGTACACTTCCTCGGAAGATGACTGATGAGTGGGCCGAGCAGCGTCTGGCCAACCTCTGTGCAAGTTGGCGCGACCAGCTGCTCGAGATTCTCGGCGCGATGGGCATTCGCGAGGTACGCCGACTACGAGGCGAATTCGGACGCTCCATGATAGTCCGACTATTGGAGGACGAGGCGTTCGGAGGAATAGAGGGTTATGTTTCAGGGGGTCCAGCGTGATGACTTTCAGCAAACCAAGTCAGGCTTTGATCGACAAGACGACGGGCTTGTTGCAATCGGGAATGAACGCCCGCGCATTTGGTGAGTATGGCGCTCCGGAGGCACTCGGCGACGCTCGCTGGACCGACGAACTGATTCTCTCCACATGGTACATGGCTGAGACCGGAAAACTCCCTGAAGGACTCAACTACAAGACCGGTAAGAGCGATGGCGGATTCGACAGACTCGACTTCAGATACCTGCCTGAAAGTGAATGGCTCGAGCACTCAGAAGCGCTCGACACGACGCTCGACCTCAACCGCCGCGGTGACGCGAAGCGGCGAATCAGCATCGATATCCCATGGTACGGCGGCGGCATGTCCTACGGCTCTGTCTCGCTCAATGTGATGATGTCGCGGGCCAGAGCCTACACCAAATGGAATTCTTACATGTCCACGGGTGAGGGTGGTTATCCAATCGAGTTGATGGAGTGCAAGGAGAATGTCATCACACAGGTTGCTACGGGATATTTCGGTGTCGAGGAAGAGACGATTCAGGCGGCACCGATCATTGAATTCAAGTACGCACAAGGTGCGAAACCAGGACTTGGAGGACATCTTCTGGCCGCGAAGGCTGGGGAGGAAGTCGCGAAGTTGCGCGGCAGTGTTCCATTCGTCAGCCTGTTCAGTCCATTCCCATTCCACTCGACCTATTCGGTCGAGGACCATTCGAAGCATCTCGACTGGGTCGAGACCATCAATCCGACGGCGTTGCTCGCTGTCAAGGTCAGCACCCCGCACGACGTCGACATGGTGGCTATCGGTTCTTACTACGCCGGCGCTCACATCATCCACCTCGATGGTTCGTACGGTGGCACCGGCGCCGCACCGGAAATCGCCAAGAAGAACATCGCCATGCCCATCGAGTTGGCGATTCCCAAGGTCCACAAGTTCCTCGAGAAGGAGGGCGTCAGGGATCGAGTCACACTCATCGCCAGCGGTGGCGTGCGCACTACAGATGACATCGCTAAGGCCATCGCTTTGGGCGCGGATGGCTGCGTCCTCGGTACCACCGACCTCGTTGGCCTCGGCTGCACCCGTTGCTCGAACTGCGAGGGTGGCCCTTCCGGTCGCGGCTGCCCCTGGGGCTTGACGACCACGGATGTTGAGCTGCAAGAATGGGTTCAGCCCGACTGGGCGGTTCAGCGCCTGGACAATCTCTACTCAGCGATGCAATACCGACTGCGCGATATTCTGCGCCAGCTCGGCCTTTCAAGTGTCACAGAGTTGCGCGGCCGCACCGATCTGCTGCGCTACATCGGCAAGGAGGAAGCCGAATGATCGACCCGAAGACGATTATCGACGCGCGCCGTCGAATGACCGCCTCACACCCGAAATTCGAGCGTCACGAAGAGGACGCAGCCGAGGGCGGCTGCGGCGTCGTCGGCCTCGCTTGCGAGATACCAGTCGCCGGCCGACACCTGTTCAAGTCCCTCGAACAGATGCGCAACCGAGGCAATGGCAAGGGCGGCGGAGTAGCCATGGTCGGCCTTGACCCAAGCCAATTCAACACCGACCAAGAGACCCTAGATTCGACCTTCCTCTACGCGGTCGCCTACCTCAACATCGATGTCAGAGAAGGAGTCGAAGCCCTCATCGAAGAAGCCTACGAACTGCATCACACCTTCGAATTCCCAACCCTTCAAACTTGGCAGACCGACCTGTCTGCTCTTGAAGTCAAACCACCAGCAGTAGTCTGCTACTTCGTCACTCCGAAGTCAACAAAGGTCGCGGAATTCATCGAAACCCAGCTCTCAGCAGTTGTCGACGCAGCAGATATGGCCGCCGTCGAAGAAGAATACGTCTTCCACACCACACACGCGCTCAACGTCGAATTCTATGCTTCCGACGGGCGCACGGACGCATTCGTATTGAGCCACGGAAGGGACATTCTGATTCTGAAGATCGTTGGATATGCCGAGGATGTCATCCGCTACTACCAACTCGACAACATGACTGCCCACGTCTGGATTGGCCACCACCGCTACCCCACTCGCGGCAGAGTCACGCACCCGGGCGGCGCACATCCCTTCGGTCAGGGAATCGACTGCGCTCTGGTTCATAACGGAGATTTCTCGAATTATGTGTCGGTGACGGATTACTTGGCACAGCGAGGGATGGAACCTCTGTTCTTCACCGACACCGAGGTCGCTGCGCTGGCTTTCGATCTGCATCGTCGGGTTTACGGCTATTCGTTGGAGCATGTCATCGAGAGTCTCGCTCCGACCAGCGAACTCGACTTCCTGATGCTGCCAGAAGAGAAGCAATCCGTCTACGAGGCGATTCAGAAGACTCACATCCACGGCTCGCCCGATGGACCGTGGTTCTTCATCATCGCACAATCCGAGGGGCCTACTCATCGATTGCTCGGCATCACCGATACCTCGATGCTTCGGCCGCAGGTCTTCGCTTACCAGCGCGGCGAGGTCGGCATCGCCTTCTGTGGCTCTGAGAAACAGGTCATCGACGCGGTCCTTGAGTCGATGGCGGCCGAGGATTCGAGGTTCTGGCGGAAGGCCGACGAATACTGGAACGCACGAGGCGGTTCTTACACCGATGGCGGGGCCTTCATGTTCGATGTTCTGCCGAAAGCCGATGGTGGCAAGGAACTGGTTCTGTTCGACAAGTTCGGAGTGACTGTCGATACTCATCCAAAGGGAGAATTCACACTGGTTGCGGCAACGGAGTGCCCACTCTCGTTGCACGCCGATGCTCGTTCGACCTACGAGGCTGTGATTCACACCCTTCCGAAGATGGATTGGGGCGAGGCTCGTGCTACACTCGATGCTATCGAGACTGCTGCTGCACTCGAGAACAACGGCCGAACTTGGGGTTGGGATGTTCTGAGTTTACTACTAGACCGCCGCTACGATACCGGTGATCTTCGGGCCAGCCTCTGGTCTGACCTCGTCGAGACTCGGCTGGTTCGAATCATCGCTTCAGCCGCCAGTCATCCATGCACCGCTTATGCCGGCCAGAAGACACTCGGCCACCGGCCGGAGCCGACGAGTCTCGAGCAGACGATAGTGGTCGATGCTCGCCCTCACCCAATCGAAGGGATAGAATCCCTGGCTCGTGAATTAGTGGCGTTTCATCGTCTCGGCTGGAGGCGCTTCGCAGTCATCAATTGCCGAGGTCACCGCTTCATCGGGAATGGCTTCGGACCGGGCTGCTCGGGCGTGCGGATCGATGTCCTCGGGGCGGCCGGCGATTATCTCGGCAGTGGCAATGATGGCATGGAGATTCACATGCATGGCAATGGTCAGGACCAGATCGCGCAGATTCACAAGTCTGGGGAATTGGTCATCCACGGAGATGTCGGCCAGTGCTATGGATACGGCTCGAAAGGCGGGTTGATGTTTGTTCTCGGCAACGCTGCAGGGCGCCCGATGATCAACTCAGTCGGCTCACCTCGGCTGGTCATCAACGGTACTGCACTCGATTATCTGGCAGAGTCGTTCATGGCTGGCGACCCACTGGACGGCGGGGGCTTCGTCATTGTCAACGGTCTGAGATTCGACGACAAGGGTCGGATCGTTCCGTTGGAGACTCCATATCCTGGAAGCAATCTCTTCTCGCTTTCGAGCGGTGGCGCGATCTATATGCGGGATCCTTACGAGCGCCTCTCCTCCTCACAATTGAACGGCGGCGAATTCACCGAATTGACAGAGGCTGATTGGGCGGTCATCGAGCCGGTGCTATTGCGCAACGAAGTTCACTTCGACATCGCACTCGAAGATCTGCTGATGGTTGGAGGCCAGCGACGGAGCCCTTACGATGTATATCGGAAGATTATCCCTGTGAAGTCGAAAACGCTGCATGCGGAGGCTGCTTGGGCCGGTCATCAGGACTGACTGAGTTCTTCTACCAACCTTGCGACTTCATCAGCACATCCCCAGGACAACGTCACACCGGCTCCGCCGTGACCGTAGTTGTGGATGATGGTCTGTCCACCCAGAACCTCCTTCTCAAGTCGCACCTCATACCTCGAGGGGCGTAATCCGACCGCTCTTCCAACGATATTGGCCCGATCCAGTTCGGGCCAGAGTTCCTCGCACTTGGCGAGGATGTTTTCTTCGTCCGCCTCGCTGATCTCAAGGTTCCAATCTCCGACCTGCGCAGTTCCGCCGAGGACGGTGACATCACTGCGTGGAATCGTGTAAGTCAGAGTATCGGGTTGTTGGTCGAATTGTCCGATGCCCGGATCCTGTTTCAGATAGATGACTTGGCCCCGAATCGGTTCGAGTCGCTCATCATCGCACAATTCGCGGGCGCCCATGCCCGTGCAGTTGACGATGACATCTGCCTCGATATCACCCAATGAGGCGACCGTGGCCGTCTCGATGATGCCCCCGAGTTCTCTCACGAGGCGCATCAACCAAGGTAGATAGAGCGACATCTCGATGATGGGAGATTCGAACTCCCAGCCGTGGACATAACCCTTGGCCACTTCGCTCGGATCGAGAAGACGAAAATGTGTGATGTCGCTGGACCAGCCCGGAGACGGAACGACTTTGCGCAGATATTCTCGTCCGAGTCGCATTGAGATTCCAGCCTCGGGCGACTCGTGCATGATTCTCATCAACTCTCGATATGTATCGGCTCCCCACCGATCAGTCTTCTCCACCGGCTGGCACAGAAATGGATACCAGATCGCAGCCGCGGTGTCCGAAACCGTATCCGGCGAGAATGATTCGGACACCAGCTTGACACTGTGTCCAGCCTCGAGCAGGCGAACAGCGCAGGACAAGCCTGAGACACCAGCTCCGATCACGAGACAATCCATGTTGCTCCCAACAACTCCTTGCGAATCAGGTTCTCGGTGGGCAAGCGTCTTTCAATGGGGCCTGCCAGTCGAGTCCGGGTGTCGCATTGCCAAAGGTCAGGAAGCCGAAGAAGGGATGGTTCGTTAAGCGTAAGAAGAAGATTCGCGCTGGCCCTCGCGTGAACCCTAGCGAGCGTGGCCTTCCACCCTGTCCTGCCTGCGGAGAATGGAGCATGCAGAAGGACAACACCCGCGTCGAATTGTACTGCGGTGCTTGTGGAGCAATCATCGGAAAAGTCGGCTGAGGGAGGGCTGAACCCTATATGGGACCCTGCCCACCCACATCCGTCGCTGTGATGAGGAACCGCACCGGATGCCTCGGGCATCGCGAGTGATGGGCGATCTGAGCGGCATCAGGAGTCTCCATGCCTCGAATCATCGAAGACGGGGTCGGTAATCGCTACGCCTTGCAGGATCCTGTGGAGTTGACCACCGCTCCCGACGATGTTCGACTAGCGACCGAGAGCGAGCACTGGAAGAATGACTGGCGTATGCTCGGCACTGTGTTGCTGGCCTTCCTCATTCTGTATTGGGGAATCCCTACTGTGGTCATAGGAGTCATCGTGGATGAGCCTATCGTTACTCTCATCGGAGGGGTCTGTTCGATTCTGCCCCTGCCTTTCCTCTTCCTGTTACACAAACCGAAGATGGTTCACGTTCGATTCGCCGCTCCAGATTCTGCTGGAAAGAAATATCATCCTCTTCCTGAAGGGGGTTCTTTGTATACCTCCGAGCCAACCTCATTCAGCCGCTTCCTGACTCCGGATGACTCGATTCTCGACCTGCCACCTCATAGACAGGTATGGGCGGTATTCACACTTACCATCATCGTCGGCATTCTTGCGACGTTGCCCCTCTTGAACGAGTATACCGAAACAATTGGAATCCTCCTGTATCTCATATTGGCCCTGCCTCTTTGGGTCATCGGATTCTCGATACCGGTCTTCGCTTGGTGGGCAACCTCCTCGAAATGGTTAGGCTTGCCTACTCGGAGACGAGATGCTGAGGCGTGGCTCATCGCTGGAATGGCTTCAGCCCTTCCAGCATTGATGATCAATTCATTCATCTTCCCAACTTTGATGCCTTCTTCTCTCTCTGCTTCAACATTCAATTTTCTGATGGTGACCATCAGTGCCCCGATTGGCGAAGAAACTTGCAAATTGCTCGCAGTCTGCCTTTTCTTGACGGCTATTCGCAGTCCTCGCCACGGCTTCCAGGTCGGCTTCACTGTGGGACTCGGCTTCGCTCTGCTGGAGAATTGCGTCTATGTGATGGGAGGGATGTTCGGCGGCCCATTCAACATCACCTTGACCACTCTCGTGCGTGGAATAGGTTCGATTCCCGGACATGCCGTCTGGACTGGAGTATCGGGCTTCGCAATCGGTTGCCTGGCTTCTGAAACAGACATTCATTCGAAGATTCGCTGGCGATTGAAAAAAGTCGGTATCGATGCCGTGGACATGGTCGAAGGTTGGGGCATCGATCTCGATGGAGATGGTGACACTTCAGGTTACGACCAATATCGCGAAACCCTCGAGGAGGCTCTGAACTCGGCACCGGAGGCGGCGAGCCCTTCGTGGATGTTGGTCGATGGGGAGACTGGCGAAATACATCAGGCTCAGGGTGTGGAAGACCAGACTCCGGTCGAGACGGCTATAGTGACAGCGACGGCAGCAGCTCAGATGCGGGTGACTGATGGTGTACACCTGCTGCCGCCACGAAATGTCTTTGCGGGGCTCGGATTAGCGATGTCAGGACACGCGATATGGAATGGTAGCAGTTCTCTGGTCAGCCTTCTGGGTCCTGCTATCGGTCTGGGATCGGGTGCAAGTCTTCTACTCGATTTGGCATGGATCGTAGTATTGGTCGCAACAGTATTGACTCTTGCAAAATTATTGATGAAATCGATCAGGACCATGCCAGCGAGTTGATCATGAGTCCTTCGCGGCGAATCCTTCATCACCCAGTCGCACCGAAACGAGGACGGGGAAGCGCATGGAACTGACTCAGGACCAGATCATCGCAATCGCTCTCGTTGTCGGTCTGATGCTCATCGCTGGCTTGCGAGGCATGCTGAATCTGAGCGGATTGCTCGCTGCTGCCATCGTTGGACTGTCGGTCTCTCTGCTCGGTCACTGGACTTGGCTCGCCATCTTGATGGTCTTCCTGATGACCGGTTCCATCGCCACAAATTGGAGGTACGAGGAGAAGAAGGCATTGCGTCTGGCCGAGGATAACGAAGGCACCAGAGGCTGGCGTAATGTGATGGCGAACGGTGCCGTCGCATCTCTTGTCTCGGTGTTGAATTTCGCCCTCGGAGGACCTGAGTGGACCTATCTGGCCGCCTCAGCCTCGATTGCCGTGGCCTCTTCAGACACACTGGCTTCTGAAATTGGCAGCCTCGATCCTAGGACACGTAGCATCCTCAATCTCGAGGCTGTTCCAGCCGGAACCAATGGGGGGATGTCGGTCACAGGCACCTTCGCCGCATTCTTCGGTGGACTACTCATCGCAGTGATGGCGACGACTCTCTACTCCATCCATGGGGGTACGATTCCCCTCATATCGTTGATGATGCTCATCACTGTGATCGGTTGGTTAGGCTGCCAAGTAGATTCGATTCTAGGTGCATTATTGGAGAATGAGGGATACATCGGCAAGCACACGGTGAATTTTCTCGCGACGCTCTCCGGCGCCCTCATGGCGTACCTCGCATATTGGCGCTTCCTCTAAACGAGGAAGCGTGGGTTTTGAATGGGCGCGGAACAGCGGGCACCATCGAGGAGCGAGGCTGGTGAAGGAAAGACGACTCCAGATTCTTCTGGTTCTGGCAATGCTGATCCTCGTGACAGCCTCCTCTTTCAGCGCCGCTCAGAGCAGGGCTGGATTCACCGGACCTGGGATTCACTGGGAATTCCCGGAGGAGCATCACCTCTTCTTGGCGGGCACTGAGGACGAACCTCTGATTCTTCGCAATTGGCCTACAGTGACTGGTATTCCACTCGGTTCGGCCGGATTCTCGAAGACGAGTTCAACCTTCTCGCAGAATCTCGTCACACTCGAATCAGCACCCGTCACCGAGGCACTCCTCTTCGAGGGAAATCTGACGGTCGATCTTTACGCATCACTCGAAGCCAAATCGCCGATCTGTCGCCAGACCAACGTGGTACCCGGCACACCGGCGGGTGCAACAACCACCTTCGCAGTCAGTCTTTCATGGGGTGGATTTTCGATTCTCGATTCCGCTGAGACGAATAGCGTGACTATGGAGGAATCGTACACCAATGCACATCATTTCAGTGTCGAGGCCCGGGATATCAATGTCAGTCTGGGACCGGGTGACACATTTGCCTTGAGCATCGATGTTCGCCATGATTGTGTCCAATCCGGAGTTCTATGGTGGGGCACCTTCGATGCTCGCAGCGGCATCACGCTCGATGGTGACCTCGTTGACCCGCAGATGGCTCTGGTGATCGATTCGAACCGTATGGCGAGAATTGAATTCACTCCGATTTCTCCTTGGGGCGGCGAGGATTTCTCCGGGCAGGTCCTCGAGATTGTCGGGCCAATGGATGACTGGAATTCGATGATTCATGACTTCGGCCAGGAGGACGAACGAATCGAACACTTCGAAACACCTCATTCCTACCGGATCGGTGAAGCGAATCGTTCGGTCAGGACCTGGTCTGCGGAGAAACCGCTTGAGTCTGGTAAATACATGGTCGATGCTTGTTTCACCCTCTCCGACCAGAATCCGGCTGATCTTTGTGACATCATCGCAGTACTGCGCTTCGAAGTGCCCGAAGACCCTGCAGTTCTTCTGAACAGCACTTGGGTCGCGATTCTGATTCCTCTCGGCGTCCTCGTTTGGCTAGGGGCTGCAATCAAAGAGGCGATGTTGCCGCTGCCGGCTTATGCAGTGATTCTGGTTCTGGCGCTGGCAGCTGTCGGTCCTGCGATGAGTCTTCCAGACATCGAAGCCAATCAACCAAGAATTGACGGAGCCGCGCCGGCATTCGCTCTTCTCGAGCATGGCGGCGATGGTTCGGTTTCCCTCGCCGATCTACTCTCCGAGTCGGACGCGGTCGTCGTCGGTATGTTCGTCCCTGGGTCTCCCAATGCCTTGCGGCAGGCGAACGACTTTGAGATGGCTTCGTCATTGATAGGGACTGGTGCATCCTTCGTGCAGATAGCGACTGGCAAAGGTGTCAATGCTGTTGATCTCGATGTTCACGCTGCGATGCTGAACGAATCCTGGCCACTCTTGATGGATAGATCTGATTCCAGCGTCGGCAGAGCCTTTCCCAGCGGAGCCTCCGACGCTGTGATTATCATCGATGCTGGCGGCTTCGTCACGACCTGGCAACCCGGAACCCTGTCGAGCACTGAGATAGCCGAAGCCGTGAAAGATGCCAGCCGAGGTTCTGGCCATACTATATTCACCCCGATCAATCTGCTCTGGGGAACCGCACTGCTCCCCCTCTTCGTGCTTGCAATGCCTCGCGAACGCCGCTATGAGGAACCCGATGAACCGCTCGTGCCCGGCGCAGGAGTCCTGTTGACTCTCTTGGGCGCAGGCGCGGGCTTCGCGCTCTGGGCCCTGCCGATAGCTCTGCTATCCGCTCTCGGTGCTGGAACATTCTGGATCTGGATCGAGGTTGTTTTGGCTGCCATCCTGGCCTACCACGGCATCCGAACCCTGCTCGACGGGCGCATCTTCTCGATTGACAAGATATCAGGATTAATTCACTCGCGCCTGCCCGAATCCTACCGTGGCTGGCGCCCCGCCGCATCGTTCAGCGACGATGTCCATCTCGGCCTCTGGGTCGCTTGGCTGATCTGGCTAAACACACCTGACTTGGTCGCGCAAGGGGTCGGCTCGGTGGCCCGAACGGGCGCACTCGGAGTCATTCTGGCAATGGCGATGCTAGCTGGGCTGACCCTCGCCGCGGGCCTGACTGTGGTATTCGCCCGCTTGGTAATCGGTATCACAGGCCCGATCCCTAGAACGCTTGGAAGCCTCAGTGTCGGTATCCGCCCACGTGCTTGGGGTTTGGCCAGTGCCATCATGGGTGGGTGGTTGTTGGTCAGTTTGGTTGTCGGTCCGGTCCTTGGGTCGCTTTGAGCACAGTCTTGCTGAACAGGACTTCACAAACACAGGGTCTCCAGCATCTCGGTAGCACATCACTCGACCGAGACCATCATAAGAGCAGTGACTCTCGTCAGTTTACTCCCTTGGGGGTATAGTATAACCTGGTAGTACCGCGGGCTCCAGTTGCACGGGAATGACGACGAGTGGGTAATCTGATGGTTTTGATGACCAACTGGAGCACCGACCCTTCGCAAACCGAGAGCGTGCATCTGCCAGGTGCACGCTAGGCGGAAGATACCCGCTGATCTGGGTTCGAATCCCAGTGCCCCCACCACTACTCCTTGAATCCTAGTTATCGCGCTCCGTAGAGCGTGACTACGCTAAGTTGGGTCTGCTGGACAGCCGACTGAATATGCTCTCGCTTGGACTGAAAATCGCATTCTTCGGAGGCAGCGAAATACGCTTTCAAACCAATTCTTCGCTGGACGGACCCGATTTCGAAATCCGGTAATGTCCGGTTCCGAGAACCGAAGGGGTTGAAGGACTCCGCGCGTGCGCGGGAGAATAGATGAAGCGCAGTGTTTTGGCTTTGGTACTCGTTGCTCTGATGGTTTTCCCATTGGCGGGCAGCATCGCTGCTCCGAGTCAGCGGGCTTTGTCCACCGAGGGCGTTCAGTTGATTGGTATGGGTCAGACGACCGAGGTTCCTCTGCAGGCAGATATCTGGTGGGATACTACTCTCGATTGGTGGGAATACACCACTCTCGACGCTGACCGAAACGGCATCCACGACTCGTTGCAGACCGCTGTGGGGCCGGTCAACGTCGGACTCTCCTACACGCGCGAGGTGACTCAAGCGAACCGCGACGACCTCTCGCGACTGGGTTTCGACATCCATCAGGAATTACCCATCGTCGACGCACTCCTCCTCGGCGACGTCGATGCGAGCCAAGTCTGGCTGCTCGCCGAACTCGATGGCGTCGTGATGGTTGAGCGCTACGGCTCGCTAATCTTCTACGGCGACATTCAGACACCCGCCGTCAAGGCGCGCAACTCGACCGAATATCCGATCGGCGCTTGGGATCTGGGCGTCACAGGCAAGGGTGTCAACATCGCCATGACCGACACCGGCGTCGACAACGAACACCCCGGCCTGAACCAGAAGTGGGTAGCAGGCTACGACGCCGTCTGCTACGTCACATCCGACCCGACTTGCATTCTGGCCGGCGGCAGGCAATCCGACGGCTCATTCGACCCCGACGACGGCAACCAGCACGGCACCGCCTGCATGGGCATGGCTTCCTCGACAGGACTCGAAGCAGACGGCTCACAATCCGAATACTACGGCGCCGCCCCCGATGCCGGACTTGTCGACGTGCGTATCGGCACAGATGTAGGTGCAGGCCCCTTCGAGAATTACCTGCTTGAGCAGGAATTCTACGAATCCGCGATGAACGGCCTGCAGTGGATCATCGATCACAAGGACGATGCCTGGCCGGGAGTCGATGAAGAGAGCCACGGCATCGACATCATCTCACTCTCATGGGGCATCACCAGTCACGAGAACGGAGGCTCGGACGGCTCCGACATGCACAGCCGAATCCTCGATGAAGCGATGCTGGCGGGTGTTGTGGTATCGAATGCAGCCGGCAACGATGGCGAGGACAACGATGGACTCTCGGGCATGAGCGCTTCTTCGCTTTCGGTCACGGTAGCAGCGACGGACGACCAGAACACCGTCAACCGCTCCGACGACACCATCGCCGGTTACTCCTCTCGCGGACCACGCAAGGACAATGGGGATGGAAATCCAGTCAATGAATTGGTTCCTGAGGTCAGCGCACCAGGCACGAACATCGTGCAGGCTGAAGGGTGCGTGACAAGTGGTGGCTGCAATAATTTCCTCGGCGGCGATGCGGCCGACAACTCCTACTCGGGCAGGGGTTCAGGGACTTCGTACGCGGCGCCTACGGTCAGCGGCGTGATTGCTCTGCTCATCGAGGCGAATGGCAATCTGACGCCGCTGCAGATCAAGGAAGTTCTGAAACAAACGGCGGAGCGCCGCGGTGAAGCGAGCGCCCCGGAAGTCGACCCCTACTGGAATCGCGAATTCGGCTATGGGATGGTCGATGCGCTGGCGGCAGTCGAATTGGCGATGTTCCTGCGCGCTTCAGGGCAGTCTGCATCGATCGATGTGACTCTGCAGAATCATTTGTTGAATGTGACGAGTGCTGGTGTGGTCAACATCACCGGTCATGCCTGGGGACAGAATAGTGCTGTCGAGCGAGTCGAATTCAGAATCGATGGAGGCGAATGGAGAGAGGCGACCTACTCTGCGGTACCGGCCGAGGTCGGTGCACTGACTCCTTTCGATTGGCACGTGCTGCTCGATGCTGCCGAACTCAGCGCTGGTGAGCACACCATTGAGGTCCACGCGGCTACAGCCACCGGGCACTCTCTGCCGGTCTTCGCAACCATCCAAGGTGAGAGCAGTGCAGCGGCAGGCTTTACGATTCCACCATTCGCCTATCTCCTTGTAGCGGTCGTCGCAGTCGCTTGGATCGCTTCACTGGTCCTGCTGCGCTTGCGCTCCGACGACGAGATAGACGAGATGATTGCCAATATCCGGACTCGCGATGATATCGACGAGGTCGTCGACGCAGAAATCATCGATTGATGTCCGTTTTACGACGGCGCAAGGCCGATTCCGAAGGATTCTGGGGTGCCTCTTCAAATGCTTATCCGCTCGTCCGTAGGTCGTGGTGCGATTCTCGACGCGAGCAAAGAGCATCCGTCCTACGGGAGTTCGGCGGATGTTTGACATGGCCGGCGATGACACTGTCCAATTCGGTCTTGGCGAGCCGGACTTCCAACCACCAGACATCGCCATCGAGGCATTCAGCAAGGCGATGAAAGATGGTCATAACAAATACACGACCACTGCGGGACTGCCAGCCCTGCGCCAGAAGATCGCCGAAGGCTGGCAGCATCTGGTTCCCTCCCTCGACGCTTCGAGCGTCTGCATGACGATGAGTGGAACCAACGCTCTGCTCGACACCTTCCTCGCTTTGGTCGACCCTGCCGACGAGGTTCTTCTGCCCGAGCCGTATTTTCCACTCTATCCTACCGATGTGGTGATCTGTGGAGGCGAGCCTATCCTCTACCCCTGCCTCTTCGAACGCGGTTTCGTGCCGACAGTTGAGGATCTGGAGTCGAGAGTGACTGACAAGACGGTGGCGATCCTCTACAATTTCCCTAGCAACCCCACAGGCGGGAACGTCACTACCGAGGAGCGGGATGAATTGGTTGATTTCGCTCGCAGACATGATCTGTGGGTCATCACCGATGAGGTCTACGACCGAATCGTCTACGATACCGAGCATGTATCTTTCATCGGCGCTGGCTATGACAAAGTCATCATGATCAATTCATTCTCGAAGACCTTCGCCATGACCGGCTGGCGAATCGGCTACATTCTCTCTGAGAATGCCGAGGCGATGGAGCAAATTGCCAAGATGCAGTATTATGTCACCGCGTGCAGCAATGATGCGATGCAATACGCGGTGCTCGAGGCCTTGAACGAGGCCCCGGATTATCCTGAACACATGCGTGATGAATTCCAGGCGCGCAGGGATTTGATTTGCGATCGCTTGAACGCCATGCCTGGCGTTTCCTGCCACCTTCCGACCGGCGCTTTCTACGTCTTTCCGAAGGTCGAAGCTGCTGGTTTGAACAGTGAGGAAATCGCGTTGGCGCTGCTTGAAGGTGGTGTTTTGTGCAGTCCAGGCTCGGCTTTCGGCGCAGCTGGCGAAGGGCATCTCCGCTTCGCTTACACGATTGGACGCGAGGGGATTTCACGCGGCATGGATCGAGTCGAGAAGGTGCTGGCCGAGTTGCGTGGAGAATGAGGTGGCGAGATGCCAGTCACCCAGACTCTTTCTCTGGTCGAATTCCTTCTGGGCTTCGCAGCCAGCTATCTTCTGCCTCGACATCTGTCGAATCAGATGATGATGGCTTTCCTTGTCATACTCGGATTCTTACTATTCGTTCTTGGACCAGAGCCAATCGTATTGGGTGGTTTTATCGGGCTCGGCTGGGTTCTCCTGAATGTCGCCGTCGACAGAGTATTTCCGATCGAATAATCAATCGATCAATCGTCGAAGAGGTCGAAAGGCAAGTCGATCATCCTCTTCCGACTTTCCTCTTCATCGTCCCCGTCCTCTTCGATAGTCTGATCTGAATCCTTGTGATTTCGCTTCCATTCAGGGAAATCGGCGAGCGGGTCGGACTTCTCCTTGTCCTGCTCCTCATCCTCTTCGCTCGCCGTATTCTCATCGAGTAGGTTCTGGTCGAGTTTCTCAATCAGATCCTCTTGATCCTTCATCCACTGTGGCATGTCGTGAGCCCCTCCGAGGACAGAGATGGTGGTGAAGACCGCGACTGGCAGAACTGAGATGGCGACGAGGAAATCGATGATTGCTGCGTCGGGGATTTGTTCAACTGGCATTATCGTCTTCAACAGAACAGCTTCGAGTTGGACGTTATGCCAGACGGTGTAATCGACTTCGAGCCAGTTCAGCGCCAACTCGAGAAGAACCCTCGCACAGAACCAGAAGATGATGATGGGCAGTATCCAGGAGAACTTCGAGATCCTCGCAAGAATCTTCCTGAACCACGCTGCGATGCCGATGAGTTGACGGGAATAGACAGGTTGTATTCGCAAACCGAACCACAAGGCGATGAAGTAGCCCGCCATTCCCAACTCGAATGCTTTCTCGGGATTGACGTATCGTTCGGGGATCCCCTCCATTATGATTAGTGGCACCGCTATCAGAACCACTTGAATCGGAACCGCGAGAATCTGCAGTCCGCCATGGATTGACAACAAGTCGAATTGCTCTGTTCGGGAACTGACGAGCCTCGCCATCTGACCATATGGGCTGCGATGGAGATTCAATCTAGCTCGATCGGTCAATTCTGCTGAATTCACTTTCCGTCGAAGGCCAAGGACGGTGAACCATCCACCGCGATCAGCCACACTCGTCGGTCGGTATCCGCCAGCGATCAGAGCCAGCATCAGAGAGAGGAATCCGTAAGTCAGGCCTGCGATGATGATCCAATCCAGCGATGCGAGGTCAACGTTGAAGGAGAGCTGGTCATCGACTCTCTCGATCTTCAGCAGATAGGTCAACGAGAATCCGACGATCGGTGCGACAGTCACTTGACCGAGCACGATGGTGGCGAGCACCACCCTCGGAACAAGTGTGCCTCGCCTCCTTCCCATCGTATCGTCGCGACTCGCGGCGAACATAAGCCCTTCATCGGCTGAGCCGCGGACGATACATGTTCAATGAGGTGAATCTCACCCTCCGATAATCACCGAAGCAGCCGCCCGTAGGGCGGCGCGCACACTTAGCGAACCTTGATACACAAACCGATATCGCAAGAATTCGTTATCCATGCGTAGCCTCTCACCGCTTACACTCTTCGTCATCCTGATGATGACGACTCTTTCACCGCTGGCTTTCAGTTCCGCGTTGGATGACTCTCAACCCGCTCTCCAAGTGGGACCTCGGGCTTTGATCGACTTCGAAGTCACCGAGATCGAGATCGGCAACGGCTCGCTTCAAGCCCATGAATGGACCAATCCTGACGGTAGCGTCGAAGAATATGTCATGCGAGATAAACTGATCCAGATCAATGTCACTTTCACTCAGGCTGGAACCTCGAGCCAGCCCTCAGCCGCGACCGGGAAATTGCAGATCTGGCACCCAGTTGGCTTCATGGTTCGAGAGTGGCAGGTCAACATGACACTCTCGGGATTTCAATCGCTGAGAGCCGAATTCTACTGGACTCCGAATACGGCTCACAGTTCGCTTTCCGAGGATGGATATCTCGAAGGTGGAATCATCCTCAAGGGAATCATCGACGGCGGCCTCGCTGACGACAATCCCGACAACGATGTCTACGACCGGCCAGTGCCGGTCGCCGTCTGGGACGACCCAATGGATAACGGCGTCTGCGGCGATGTCGATGAGGACGGCACGGTCGATTGCCCGAATCAATTGAGCTATGGCAATCCGCTATGGGTCGGAGCCGGCTACGATGCGGATGGTACACTTTCGGATTATCCTGATTATTACGGTCACTGGCGGATGGATAACACCTCCAGCGCCATCGGTGACAGGCACTGGCGCGCCTCACGCGCGGGTTCAGATTACGCCAGTAACAGGCATGACCGGCTGTGGTGGGGTTGGTTGACGCCTTTCGACTCCTGCGACGACCCAGGACATGGACTAGGATACGGAACTCTCGACTCGGCTCTGTCCTCTGTCTATGCGAACAATTTCTGCCGAATCCGCCTCCGCGGATTCGATTACCTCTCGATGCAACTCGTCACCAATGCCTGGGGAGAGATGGGGGCTGGAGATCAGATTCGAATCGAAGCCACCTCCGGGTCTGCTGAATACTACAATTACACAGCAATGGCTCTCTCGACGACCTATGGCGATTGGAGCCAGTTGGTCTGGAACATGTCCGAAGTCCACCCGACTGGTGAATACACCCTCGCCTTCCTCTTCGAATCGGACAGTTCCTATGCGACTCAAGGAATCCATCTCGACGGTTTCACGATGTTCGCGATTCAACGAGTGCCGCAATACACTCTCGATGTGCAATGCGATGACCCGCTGCCAAACGCCTACATCGTGGTTCCAGCCGATTCCCGACCACCCTCGCTGCACTGCAGCATCCACAACAACGGCTACGTCGACATCACCCTGAGACTCTACACCGAAGTCTCGAACCAGAGCTGGATGTGGGAGAACCCACTGCGAATCGATTCGAATCACCCTTCGGACCATGACAACAGCGTCGTCACCAAGGTCATCAAAGCGCTGCATAATATGGATGCCTGGTTCAATCTGACGATTCCTGATGGCGTTACCGTGCAAGAGGTCGACTGGTATGTCCACATCGGCGATGGCATCACCAATTTCACCAAGGCCGAGATGACTCTACCAGTCGATGTCACCGCTGCTTATTCGGCATATCTGACTCAAAAGACACTGAATAATCCAGCCGCGACCCTCCTTCCCGGCACTTCGGGCAATATCACGATGACATTGAAGAACACTGGGAATCAAGTGGCGAATTGGAATCTCGGTGCGACTTACGGCGATAATCGCTGGGGACCTTCGAATCTGCGATGGTTCAACGAAACGGGAGTCGAATTGACCAGCATCGAGATGGCGATTGGGGATAAGGTAGAGTTGAACGCCGAACTCACGGCACCCGCGCAAATCACTCCGGGCTCCTATCCGATAACCCTGCTCGCCAACGGACGTGCTCCTGCTAACTTCCAGACGGAATGGACGATCCAAATCGAGGTGCCTATCGATCATGCTCTGACTCTGGAGCCGGAGGTTCGCGAGATGATGGCTCCGGCCGACGGCGCGCTGCGATGGATCGAGATTCGCTTGATCAATGATGGCAACGCCGAGGAGGCATTCGATCTGAGTCTCTCAGCAGATTGGCGCCTCGGGCTCAGCCTCAACGCCGAACAGACTCTCGGAATCGATCCGTTCGGCGGTGACACCAGTATCCTGCTGATGTTCCCGATGCCATATGGGATCGAGAACGAGACCTACCAGATCTGGGTTCATGCGAAGAGTCAGCTCGACCCTCAGTACCAACGAAGCATCCAGTTGCTGCTGACTGTACCAGAGACCTATCTAATCGAGGTGCCCGACCAGGATCTGACCGAGGATGTGTACCGTGGAGGTGACGCTCCTCGAACGATGCGTTGGGAGGTCTGGAACCGAGGCAACATGCCCGACCGCTTCCATATCTCCTTCGAGACCAGCCATTCTGATGTGACCGTCTTTGCTGAGGATCTTCAAGGCGGCCGAACCCCATGGATTCCGGCGGGGTCGTCTTGGAATCTGACTGTCAACTACGCCTTCGCTGCTGATGCTGATGGAGACCGTTCGGTCACCCTCATCGCGACGAGTCAGGAATCGGAGAGCATCGGGCAGAGCGTCTCCTCGTCAGGAACGGCTCTGTTCAAGGTGGGGAGAGTCGGCTGGTTGCTGGTGACCCCGCCGACTGGGACGCTCGTCGTCGACGAGAAGGGAACCTACGAGGTCATCTACACCGTGCAGAACCTGCATCCTGAGGATGAACAATTGATGCGTGCTGATGTCGACAGGAGCACAGAACCGAATCTGTTCTTCAACGTCCTCGACGTTCGTGTCGACCGCGACGACAGGGACTTCGTTCTGGCAGCGGGTGAAAGCCGTGTGATCATAGTCGAGGTCGATGTCAGCCAGGAGAATCTGGATAATCTGGCTGCGGATAGTCTGTTCTTCAACGTGATTCTCGCTGTCGATTCTGATATCGACAAGGTCTCGACGCCTGCGTTGATCCAACTCATCAAGACCGAACCAATCGAGACCGGACCCGATACAAGTTGGTGGGCTCGGCTTATGGCGAATCTCGTCTTCTTCATCGGAGGACTGATCGCGATGGGAGTCGTTCTCGTCTTCACCTGGCGAATCGTCAAGGACGCGCGAGCACCGATCGAGGAGTATTCCAGTCTGGAGGATTATACTCCTAGTCTGAGTGGTTTCGGAGAGGATATCGCGATTCCAGCGGCGCCAGAACTGCCCGCCGCCGATGCGATTGCGAACTCGATGTACGGCGGCTCGCAGGAGATCTTTGAGAATCCGGCCGACATGCCGCCGCCGCCACTGCCGATTGAGCCAGACGCCATGCCAGAACCTGACCAGGCTCCCGAGCCAGAGAACGAGGCCGAATCCGAGGTCGAGGATTCCCAGCGGTGGACTGAGACAGATTCCGAGTTAGAAGCCGAATCTGAGGCCGAGGTGGTTCCCGAGATTGAGGAGGCAGCGGAACCAGAAACCGTCGACGAAACCCCCGAAGAATCAGTTGTGGAGCCTATTGACCAGCCGGTCGAGGTGCCAGCACCTGAGGAGTCGGCACTGCCTGACGGCGTCCCACCGATTCCTGAGTCCGGCCTCCCAGAAGGATGGACAATGGAGCAGTGGGCGTATTATGGGCAGAAGTGGATCGACCAGCACAAGGACGATTGAAGCCTGAATCACCGAAGTCTGATGAAATGTCCACACGCCTATGCGTGCGAGGCCTTATGACCCCCACTTGGGTCGGCGGATTGCTGGATTCCGGTGTGTGATTTCCGATGTACAACGGTCAACAACCTATCTTCATCCTCAAAGAAGGGACGACTCGAACGAGTGGCAAGACTGCTCAGAGCAACAATATCGCCGCTGCGAAGGCCGTCTCAGACGCGGTTCGAAGCACCCTTGGACCAAAGGGAATGGACAAGATGCTGGTCGATTCGATGGGTGATGTGGTCATCACCAACGACGGTGCCACGATTCTCAAGGAGATGGACATCGAGCACCCTGCTGCGAAGATGATCATCGAGATCGCCAAGACGCAGGAACAACATTGCTACGACGGCACCACAACTGCCGTCGTAATCGCTGGCGAGCTGCTCAAGCGCAGTGAGGACCTGATCGATCAGAATGTTCACCCGACGGTCATCTGCGAGGGCTTCAGGCTGGCTTCAGACAAGGCTTCCGAGCTCATCGATTCACACTCTATCAGTGTCGACAAAGCGATGCTCTACGAGGTCGCGAAGACCGCACTGACCGGCAAGAGTGCCGGCGCGGTCAAGGAATTCCTTGCTGAAATCAGCGTCGGCGCCGTCCTCTCTGTAGCTCGTGTGAACGGCGACGAGGTCGTCGTCGACCTCGACGACATCAAGGTCGAGAAGAAGCAGGGTGGTTCGATCAAGGACAGCACTCTCATCGATGGCATCATCCTCGATAAGGAGCGTGTTCATTCAGGAATGCCGCAATCTGTCGATGGCGCGAAAATCGCCCTGATCAATTCGGCCATCGAGGTAAAGAAGACCGAGGTCGATGCTAAGATCCAGATCACCGACCCGAACATGTTGGTACAGTTCCTCGACGAGGAGGAATCTTTCCTCAAGGGTCTCGTCGACAGCATAGTGGCAGCTGGCGCGAATGTCGTCATCTGCCAGAAGGGCATAGACGATCTCGCTCAGCATTACATGGCCAAAGCCGGACTCTTCGCAATCCGCCGCGCCAAGAAGAGCGACATGGAAGCGCTCTCGAAAGCCACGGGTGGCAAAATCGTCACCAACATAGACGACCTCAGCGCCGACGACCTCGGTCAGGCGGCATCGGTCGACGAGCGCAAGATTGGTGATTCTGACATGGTCTTCATCACCGGTTGCCCACAAGCCAAGAGCGTCAGCGTCCTGCTGCGCGGCGGCACAGAGCATGTGGTCGATGAGATCCGCCGCGCCTTCGCCGACGCCATGGGCGTCGCGGCAGTGGCTTACGAGGACGGCGCAGTCCTGACCGGCGGCGGCTCTGTCCTCGCTGCGATTAGCCGCGACTTGCGCGCCTACGCAGAGGGAATCGGAGGCCGCGAACAGATGGCTATCGAGGCCTTCGCAGTAGCGCTCGAGGTCATCCCTCGGACGCTCGCAGAAAACGCCGGACTCGACCCAGTCAACACCATAATCGATCTGCGCAAAGCACACTCGGAAGGACGCTCGACGTACGGGGTGAATGTCTACGACGGAGGCGTTGTGGACATGACCAAAAGCAGCGTCTACGAACCCAGCAGGGTGGTCGAGCAAGCGATTCAATCGGCTTCAGAGACCGCGGTGATGATCCTGCGCATCGACGATGTCATCTCCAGCAAGGGCGGCGGCGGCATGGACGGCGGCGACTTCGACGGCTTCGATATGTGAGGTCGATCACGACCGAAGGTCGTATCTCATATCTGCACCAAGTTCAAGAATCGATTTCGGCTGGCGAGTCCACCCGTCAGGGTCGAGTTGGAGCAATGGCCATCATCAGCGTCTGGATCGAGGAGGGCTGCATCACTTGTGATGTCTGCGAAGAGACGCTGCCCGAAGTCTTCGAAGTGACTGAGGATACCTGCTTCATCAAGGCTGAGTCACGAGTCGATGGCGGTCATGATTGCAACGAGGGTAAGGCCGAACTGAAGCCCGAGATCATCGCTGAATTCCACGACGACCTACTCGACGCCGCCGATGGCTGCCCAGTCGATGTCATCATCATCGTCGAGAGCGGCGAGGCGGCGACCGTCGAGGTCGAAGAAGCAGCGATCTCAGAGGCCGAGGCGGTGACAGTGGCAGAGCCGATTGCTGCCGAGCCGATCGAGATTGCAGGTGACGATATCGAAGAGTTGCTGAGCGTCGGCGACCGTGGACTTTCGATCCTCTTTGGTTCTCAATCTGGTAATTCCGAGGAGTTAGCGGCGAAGTGGGCCAAGCTGGCTGCGAATTATGGGCTTGAGGGGGCTGTTCATGACATGGATGGCTTCGACCTCGCATCGCTATCGAGCATGAAGCGTGTTCTCATCGTCTGCTCGACATGGGGCGAGGGTGAGATGCCCGACAATGCCGAGGAATTGTGGCTGGCCGCCAATACGGCTGGCGCGCCTTCACTCGCTGGAGTCCACTTCTCCGTTTGCGCCTTGGGCGACACCAGTTACGAATTCTACTGCCAGTCCGGAATAGAATGGGACGAGCGCTTCGAGGCGCTCGGTGCGACGCGCTTGCTGGAGCGCGTCGATTGTGATGTTGATTACGATGCACCCGCAGCCGCTTGGGCATCCGATGCTCTGGCTGCGATGGCTGCGGTGGATGGTACTGGAGTCTTCCACGAGGATATGGTCGAGGCTGTCAAGGCCCACGCAGCTGGCGATGAGGGTGGTGCTGATGGCGAAGATGGATTCACCGTGCCGAATCTAGCCGCCGAGTCACTTCACGCAGAGATATCGATCTTCCGCTACGACCCGACGGCAGCATCCACGGGCGTCGACACCTGGGTCTGCGCTCTACCAGGTCACATGAGTGTACTCGCTGCCCTTCGGGAGATCAAGAATACCCACGACGGCACGCTTTCCTTCAGGGATGGTGCCGTCGACGACCAGAGCACAGCGATCTGCGTCAATGGTCGTCTGATCCTTCCAGGCAATGTCCGCCTCGACTCGGTCGCGCCGATTCGCGAAGGCACGCTTGCTTTGCGAATCGACCCACTTCCCGGCTTCGAAGTCATTCGCGACCTCGTCGTCGACCACTGGTCGCTCGAGCGCAAGCGCGAGTCGAGCAAGCCTTGGATGGTCGCCGCAACCCGTGAAGGGATTGCGACCTCGCAAGCAACAATCGGCACGATGGACCCTGTGGTCGCCAATGCGCTGCACTCGATCACCGACTTCAGCAGCGCCCCACTCCTGCACGCATCCTCGGATGCGGTGCCTCATGCCAACGGATACCTCGGGCCCGCAGTGCTCGTCACAGCTTGGGCCCGCCGCAATGACCCACGCTCTTCGGACAACTCTGTGGCAAGCCTCGATACACTCCTCGGCTCCTCGAATGGAATCAAGGCGGAGACCGACCTCGTCAGCATCCGCCGACAGAATGGACAGGGCGTCGTCGTCGCCGATGCACTGCTCGACGCCAAGACCAGCGTCCTGGCCCAGAATGGCTTCAATGGACGCCACGGCAAGCATGTCTGGTGGTACACCTGGACGCTCAAGAGCAGTGGCAAGGTGAATGACACGGTGATTTATCGGCAAGTGCTCGGACCCGCTGGACTGCTTGGCAATCTAACCTCTGGAGTCACAGCTCGAATGGTCACTGGATTCACTCGAACCGGCGGCGATATGTTCTACGATATGCTGGCCATGGTAGCGCCGCCGGCCGGGCTCGGAAAGATGCCTCGTCAATTTAATTCATCAGTCGACAAGCACCATGAAGTCGTGGCTATCTTCAACGAACTCGACGGGAGATTCTGAGGTGATTATCTGGCTTTGAAATACGCTTACCATCCCGGAAACGTCGCCCATAGCAGCGCCCCCGAAGTGGCCACAACGATGACTACGCTGTGCTACGCGCTCGGCATCGAACTGGTGCCGCTGGCGGGCGCCACCAGTTGCGGGGCTGGGATCGTCCGGCAGGCCAATCGAAGGCTGCAACTGACTCTCAATGCTCGCACTTTCGCGGCGGCAGAGGCCGCCGGATTGGACATCCTGACGCCGTGTGCAGCGACCGCCGGAAATCTGGCTGAGGATCTGGCGGCGCTGAAGAGTGATCAGATTCTGCTGCAGGAGGTCAACGAGGTGTTGTCGAAGACCTGTGACATGACTATGAGCGGCGAGGTTTCGGTGCACCATCTGCTCCACGTCTTGGTCGATGAGATAGGTCTCGACAAGGTGGAGGAGAAGGTCCGCAATCCGATCGATTTCGTTGTCGCCGGATATTACGGGCCGAACATGCAGCAGGCTGGCGCATGCGGCGACGACGATGTCTACGACCCTGATTATTTCGAGCAACTGATTTCGACACTTGGCGGTACGCCAGTGCAGTGGGAAGGGCGAGTTCAGAGCGTTGGCGTTCCAGGGTTGTTTTCGGAGGAGCCGACGGTGTTGAAGCAGGCTGCCGAGGTTCTGTCCGAGGCGAAGGCTGAGGGTGCTGATCTGATTGTCAGCGCTTGCAATCTCTCGCACGGAGTCCTCGATGTCTATCAAGGCAAAGCCGGGCGAAACACGGGTCTTGCGACTAATATTCCAGTGATTCATCTCTGCGAGATGCTGTCTTTCGCTCTCGGGAACCACAATAATCGATTAGCCCAATTACGGACTCGAATCGCCGTCATCGGTGACTGATTCGCCGGTTTGAATCCGCGAGATTCGGAAATGCTGGGATTTTCGCTCGATCTGATCATTGATTGATGCGCTCGCCGGCTCTGAAGGTCCGCCAGAGTTCGCGGACTTGAGTCTCGCTGATGCCGCTGACGCTGCGAATCTCGTCCTCATCGGCCCAGACCAGTCCAGCGATGGTCCCGGATTGGTCCATCAGGCGCATGGCGAGGTCATCGTCGACACTCGGAATCGCGATCAGAAGAGCTCTTGCCGCTGCTCGGTCATCGTCGTTTCGTTTTCGCAATTGTCGCGCCCCGGCAGCGGCTTGGCTGACTGGGTCGGTCCAGGATTCTGGTTTGACCGCCTCCAACCGGTCTCGCGCCGGAGGGCTGAGGCCGTCGAGCATGGATTCCTCTCGGCGCGAGGCGACGGCGAGGAATCTTGCTGTTTCTGCGCCATCTTTCGTCGTCACGACTGGGATGCCGAAGTCGAGAGTCAGCGTGGTCAGTGCTCCCATCAAAGCGTGGGGGTGGACTCTGGTCGAGTGGAAGAGGCCCTCGCCCTCGATCAGTATCAGGGATCTTGGTGCGGCTCCCACAAGGCGAGATGCTTGTTCGAGGAGTCGGCCATCGATCAGAGAGTCGACGAAATCGCGAACTGTCTTGCGCTCGACGAGGATGCGCTCGCCGATGCGGAAATCACCCGTCTTCAGTCGCTCGATCACGACTTCTGCGCCCAGAGCCTTGAGGCGAGCGACCACGGCGCTGTTCAACTCGCGGTCATCGGCAGCGATGACTGAGCCCGGCACGTCTGGAAGGCTCGATTCCTCCAATGCGAGGAGGTCTTGGGCGATCGATACTGGATTCTCAGGTTGGTTCTCAGGCTCAGGTTCGGTTGGGGTCTTCGCCTGAGCATCGGAATCCGACGCTTCGGGGCTTGGCTCGGGGGGAGCCCCCTCTCTCTTCGGAGCGCTCTTGAACTGCTCAAGGCCAGTCTGTCCTCGAGGTCTGAAGGTCGAGGGTGGGAGGATCGTTGGGGTGGTTGTTCGAGTTTCTTCTTCAGCTCTATCTTCCTCAACGATCTCGGGTCGATGTTCTTCGCGAATGGAGCTGACAAAATCTGCTGCTGAGATGACTTCCTCATCATCAACGACGCTGAACTCATCCAGATTCGAGAGGTCGAGATGGGCGCTTCTCGAGAGTGATCTCCTGACTCGCTGGACGGCTCGGTGCATGTTCTCCTCCTTGCGCAGAGCAGCAGCTCTCGCTCCTTCATCGCGAGTATCTTCAGCAATCAGAACGACAACATCGCCATCCCTGTGCCTACCAGTTCTGCCGCGTCGCTGGATGGTTCTGATCTCACTCGGAACAGGCTCGTAGAATATGACTAGATCAGCGGTCGGGATATCGAGCCCTTCCTCTCCTACCGAGGTGGCGATCAGAACATTGGCCGAGCCGCTGCGGAACTCTTCGATTCTCGCCACCTGCTGTTTGGGTGTCAGTCCACCCGCACTGCTTTTTCTGCTCTGGCCGATGAATTGGATCGGGCGACAATCCTGCAAACCAGTCAATGCTTTCTCGAGGGCTCCGACCGAGTCTCTGAAGGTGGCGAAGATGATTATTCGGGCTTCTTCGTCGCGACGCAGTCTATCACGCACCAAACGCCTGACTGCGCCGACTTTGGAATGAATCTCCCCGATTTCCGCAAGGCTCTTTCTTAGGCTGCGGATCCTTGCGTCTCGAAGCAGATTCTTCGTCGATTTCTTCTCGACGTCTTCGCTGCCTGCCTTGCGGTCGAGGAACTGACGCGCAGCAGCGGTGCCTTGGCAGAGAAGATGGTTGATGAGATGGTGAAGTGTCATCGCCAAGGCGATCTGAGTCATCGAGCGGTAGGCGTCAGATTCTCCACGACGAACGGCAGAATTTGCGCGCTCCATCGCATTGGCCAATCCTGCGTGGGTGATGGGGCCAGACATCACGTATCGGCCGAGCCTTCTCTCTCGGTCGACGATGCCTTCCTGCCAGCGCACGAAGGGCTCGGCCAATTCTCTGATCTCGACAGGTACTGCAACTCTCAATTCCTCGATGGCGAGGTTGGCCAGATGTCCTGCGAGCATCGGCTCATTCCCAGAACGGATGTGTATGCGATCCACATCGAGTCGACGGCAGACATCCTCCACCCTGTCGACATAGGATCCAGGACTCGCCGTCATTCCGAGGATAAGAGGTTCATCGGCCGAGGCCAGATACAGATCCGCGACCTGAGCCTCACCTCGTTCGCCGGTCGTGTGATGAGCTTCATCGACGACCAGAACGCAGCAATCCGCCAAGTCGAGAACACCCCGAATGACATCGTTCCGAACGACCTGTGGCGTCGAGACGACAAGTCGACTCCTGCCCCACATCGATTGGCGTTTAGCCGCAGGAATCGCACCACTCATAGCCACCGCTTCGATGCCCTGACCAGAGAATGCTTCAACCAGGCCATCGTGATGCTGCTTGACCAGAGCCACGGTCGGCGCTATCATCAAGGCCCATCCATCCGTGCGCCGTAACATCTCAGCCATCACCATCCACGCCACAGCGGTCTTGCCAGCCGCGGTCGGCAAGACCAACAGAGTCGAGCCGGAGAGCGTCTCGTCGACCGCCTCCAATTGGTAGGCTCGAGCTTCAAGCAGACCCGAGGCGAGCAAGGAATGTCGAATTTCGCTCGCCATGGGCACCAACCTGTAAAGTCAGGGTTCTAAATCGTTGCACTGACTCCTTGCTCCAGTACCACCCCAGAGGGGTGTGAACCGAACGTTCCCGATTCTTTCATAAAGGGGGTGTAGGTCGCGAGGCTGCTCACTACGTGAGGCACCAGACACCATAGGGCTCTGTAACAACATCCCGGAACACTGGCTCCCAATCGGGAATCGGCGTTCGGTGTCACGGTTCCTCCCTAACGTGGTGGCCCGGTTCAAATCCGCTTCGGCGGCAAACAAATCGGTTAACACTGGAGGACACGCGAATGGCAGACCGACACCGCCCAAAACGAGGTAGCATGGGCTTCAGCCCTCGGAAGCGCGCCATTCGCCCATTCGGTCGAATCACCTCGTGGCCTGAGACAGAATCCTCGGAGATTCGCGTCCAAGGCTTCGCAGGCTGGAAGGCCGGAATGACCCACGTTCTGATGCGCGACACCAACCCTCACTCCACCTCCGCTGGCCAAGAGATCCGCAAGGCCGTCACCGTCGTCGAGGTTCCTCCGATGAAGGTCTTGGCCGTCCGTGGCTACCACATGACTCCTTACGGCATGCAGACCGCTGGTGAGATCTGGGCAGATTCTTCGAGTGGACCGGATGGCTTGATGCCACGCTTCGCCAACCAGACTCGTGGAGATCGTGATATCGAAGAGGGTCGCAAGCCGGCGAAGCGCGCGGGCCGGATTCCTGTTCGCGAGGGCGGAATGAACGGGGATGTACTCACTGCCCTCGCCAACTCGAACCTCTGTGAGGTTCGCCTCATCGTAGCAACTCAACCCGCTCTCGTCAAGAGTGTTCCATCCAAGACCCCCGTGATCATGGAAGTCGGGCTGGTCGGTGGCGACACAGGAGCCAAACTCGAGTGGGCGCATGAGCGTCTGGGTGGAGAGATTGGAATCGATGATGTCTATGAGGCTGGCAAGGAACTCGACGTCGTCGGCATCACAAAGGGGAAGGGCTGGCAAGGTGTCATCAAGCGATTCGGTGTCAAGTTGCTATCTCACAAGAACAGCAAGCGCCGCCGACAAATAGGAAACATGGGCGACTTCGGAACAGGCTATGTCAGGAAGACTATTCGTCAGGCAGGTCAGATGGGCTATCATAAGCGCACCGAACTCAACAAGCGCATTCTTCGCATCTCCAACCCCGGTGAGTCCGATGTGACTCCCGCTGGTGGCTTCCTCCATTATGGAGAAGTCACCAATCCATACATGGTGCTCGAGGGTAGTCTGCCCGGACCAGCCAAGCGCCTTCTGCGCTTCCGTGATCCGGTTCGCCCACATACGAATGTCTTCGATGTCGATCTGACCTACGTCAGTACCTCGAGCAAGCAGGGAGTGTGATTTGATGAAGACGAAATCCTACAATTTGATCAACACCGTCGAGCAGGAGGAGATGGATGCTGGCCTGCTCGCCGAGTATTACACTGTTGAAGCGAAGAACGGCAAGGCCGTCACTCTTCCCGATGTTTTCAGCGGCGAGATTCGCGAGGATCTCATCCGCCGCGCCGTGCTCGCTTCCCGCGCCAACCGCAGGCAGTCCTACGGACACCGCGAGCACGATGGCAAGCGCAAGCCGCAAGCCGGCATGAAGCACTCCGTCGAATGGTGGGGCAAGGGCCGCGGTGTCTCGCGCATCATGCGTAAGGCAGGTCAGCGCACCGCCGCTCAGAATCCACACACGCGCGGCGGTCGCCGCGCTCACGGCCCCAAGGTCGACAAGGATTGGTCGCAGAAGATCAACAGCAAGGAGAACCGAATCGCGCGCGATTCAGCTATTGCAGCCAGCGCTTCATCCAATCTGGTCTCAGAGCGCGGTCACCACTTCGAAGCCAGCCTGCGCTTCCCGATCATCATCGATGGATATGTCGAGTCGCGAGAAGACGGCGACGAGAAGTACGATCTCGAGAGCCTGCCTCTGCAGTACTCGACTCGCAAGTTCGTCGCCATGATGGAAGGACTCGGACTCGGCGCGGACCTCGACCGCGCCCGCACCGGCCGCACCATCCGTGCCGGAAAGGGCACGATGCGCGGTCGCAAGTACCGTACACCGAAGAGCATCCTGCTCGTAGTCTCCCAAACGAACGGTCTCGCGAAGGCCGCTCGTAACATCCCAGGCGTCGACATCGTCGTCGCCAAGGACCTCTCAGCAGAGGATCTCGCACCCGGCGGCGACGCTGGGCGACTGACTGTCTGGACCAAGGCGGCAATAGGAGCGTTGGAGTGATTCCCATGATAGACCCGTACAGTGTCATCAAGATGCCGTGGATCACTGAGAAAACCCTCGAGGCGCGACGCGTCTCCGATAAAGAGGGCGGTTACCGCGAGAACAACAATCGCATCGAATTCATCGTTCGCCGAGAGACGACGAAGGCTGAGATCAAGGCGGCCGTCGAGGAACTCCTCGACGTGCAGGTCGTGAAGGTCAACACCAGAATCACGATCACTGGCAAGCACGCCTCCGTGCGCCTTGCCGAAGGATACGACGCGGAGGATGCAGCGCTCAAGCTCGGAGCGTTCTGATGAGGTGATATCATGGGTAAGCGAACACGTTCACAACGCCGCGGGTCGAGCCCGAAGAACAGGGTCTCGAGCCACCGGTTCCCAGCCGCTAACAGACTGCCTCGCGTCAGTGAGAAGATGGCCAAGGTCACTGACCTTGTCCACAGCGCGGCTCACACTGCGCCCCTCGCGCGCATCAAATTCGAAGACGGCGAAATAGCCCACATCGCCGCACCCGAAGGCATTTCAGTCGGCCAGGAACTCGCCTTCGGCGACAAGGTCCGATTACGCCCCGGAAACGTCACAAAACTATCCTCGATTCCTGAGGGGACCCAGATCTGCAATATCGAAGCCAGACCTGGCGACGGTGGAAAGTTCGCTCGCTCGGGCGGCAACTCCGGAACTCTTGAGACCCGCATGGGCGACAAGGTCCGCATCCGCATGCCAAGCGGCGCGCTGAAGGATCTACCAGCCAATTGCCGAGCCACCATCGGCGTGCTCGGCGGTCACGGCCGTACCGAGAAACCTCTGATGAAGGCCGGTGCAGCACATTATCGAGCCAAGGCTCGAGGCAAACCATACCCGACCGTCAGCGGTGTCGCCATGAATCCGGTCGATCACCCACACGGTGGCGGAAACCATCAGGCTGTGCACGGACCGAACTCCGTCAGCCGCAACGCTCCACCCGGCCAGAAGGTCGGACACATCGCCCCAAGCCGAACCGGTCGTGGCAGGACGAGGGAGTCGTGAGGTGTGACATATGGCACGAAAATCGAAGAAGATGTTCCGCTCACCCAAGACTGCTCGCAGGCAGGCTCGTAAGCGCCGCTCGACCATCGCTGAGCGCCGCAAGAAGGAATTCCTCTGGCGTGGCATGACGATGGACGAACTTCTCGCTCTACCTCTCTATCCTCCTGAGGAGGAGCCGGACTCGCCCTGCATCGCGACTCTCATGCCTTCTCGCGCGAAGCGTTCTTTCTCGCGTGGTCTTTCCGAGGAATGCCAGCATTTCCTCGACAAGGTTCGCGGCAATGACGGCTCGAAGATCGTCAGAACCCATTGCCGCGGAATGTACATCCTTCCTGAGATGGTCGGCACGACCGTCGGAATTCACAACGGCCGCGATTTCATCAACGTCGAGGTCATCCCCGAGATGATCGGACACGCTCTTGGCGAATTCGCTCCGACCCGCCAATCCGTCACACACACCGGTCCTGGTGTTGGTGCAACGCGATCGAGTAAGCACGTGGCATTGAAGTGAGGTGAGATGGAATGAGTAGAGAAGCCGGTCAGCCCCAATCTGGATACACCCAACTGCTCGAGGGCTCAAACCTCGCAACCGCCAGGTTGGTCAACGTCGACATGCACCACAAGCACTGCTATCAGGTCGCGAAATTCATCCGCGGGATGAACGTCATGGATGCGATTGACTATCTTGAGCGAGTCATCGACAAAAAGGTCGCGATTCCCTACACCCGCCGCTCTCGAAAGGGCAAGGGTGGCAACACGATGGCGGGCCACCGCAAGGGTAAGATGGGCCCTGGTCGCTACCCTAACAGAGCTTCGAAGGAATTCATCAAACTGATCAAAAGCGCGATGGAGAATGCTCGTCAGCGCTACGACACCATTGACGCTGAAGACATGGTGATTACTCATTGCGCCGCTCACCGCGGGCAGATCCACACCGGTTGGAGGCCTCGCGCGCGCGGCCGCGCCACACCGAAGAACCACTACCAGGTGAATCTCGAGATCTTCCTCGAGCACTTCGGTGGCGATGAGGAAGATGACGAATTCTGAGGTGATTATCATGAAGCGTCAGAGTAACACCATTCGCACTTTCATCAATCGTAACGTCGAGCGTCATCTGGTCCGCGAATACCTTCTGCGTGAGACCGAGCGCGCCGGCTTCGGCGGGCTCGAATTCAATCGCACTCCTGAGGGCACGAAGGTCACTCTGTCAGCCGAGCAGGTCGGCCGAGTCATCGGCCGCAGAGGCAAGGTCATCCACGAGTTGCAGCACCGTCTGAAGAGCGACTTCAAGCTCCACAACCCGCGACTCGAAGTCAACGAGATCGAGGAACCTCGACTAAACGCACAGGTCATGGCCAGCCGCCTCGCTTCTTCGCTCGAACGGGGCTGGTTCTTCCGCCGCGCTGGCCACAGCACGGCGCAGAACATCATGGACGCAGGCGCGCGCGGATGCCTCATCATCCTCAGCGGCAAGATTTCGGGCCCTCGCCACCGTGTGCAGAAATTCCAGCAAGGCCACATCAAGTTCTGTGGTGAGACCGCCCTACAATTCATGGATGAAGGCTTCTCGACCGCCATCAAGAAACTCGGAACGGTCGGTTGCACGGTCCGCATCATGCGGCCAGGTGTCAAACTCCCACACGAGATAGATATCATTGAACGCGTCGATTCCGGCCTCGGTCCGATTGAGGAAGTATCGATGCTGGAGATTCCAGAAGAGAGCGAAGAGGCGGCACCTGTTGCAGCCGAAGAGAGCCCCGTCGATGCCGACGAGGTGATCGACAGCGTCGTCGAGAAGATGGCAGACCTCGAAGCGGCTTCCGAAACAGAAGCAGCAGAGGATGTCACAGAAGAGACTGAAGAAGACTCGACCGAAGACTCAGCAGAGGAAGCACCCGACGCAGGAACCGACGCGTCACCAGCCGATTCGGCTGAAGAGAGCAAGGAGGGGGAGTGATACGATGGCTCACATCAGATCCCGAGACATCGAGCAGATGAATCCCGAGCAGCGTCAGCGCCGCCTCGTGGAATTGAAGGAGGAACTCCTGCAACTCCGCGCTCAGCAGGCGCTGGGGGGATCCTCCTCCAACGCAGGAGCTTACAAGCAGACACGGCGAAGCATCGCGCGACTGCTCACCAAGATGTCCGAGGGGACGAAGGAGTAGAATCAAATGGCTGGAATCTGCAATCTCTGTGGACTACCCGATGAGCTGTGCATTTGCCAAGAAATAGCCAAAGAACAACAGAAAGCAATCATTTCAACAGTCAGAAGGAGGTATGGAAAAATTGTTACAATCGTTGAAGGAATCGATGATACCGCTATCGATATCGGCAAACTCGCCAAACTCCTCAAGGGCGCCTGCGCCAGTGGTGGCACCGTCAAGGGCCGTACCATCGAGTTGCAGGGCCAGCACAAGAAGCGCGTTGCAAAAGTGCTCGAACAGAACGGCTACCAAGTGGAGGTGCGCTGAATGAGCATTCTGAACGCACCATGGCTCTCTCGACAGATCGAGGTGATCGAGTCGAGCGACCCTACTCTGGTCGGTGTTTCAGGCATGGTCGTCGAGGAGACTCGCCGGACTCTGCGCGTCAGGACGATGTCCGGCGAAGTCATCCTCGCCAAGGATGTCATCACATTCACCATCGATCCCGAGCAGCTCGCGATTGACGGCTCAACCGTTAAGCAGCGACCGGCAGATCGCATCAACCGCAGATACAGGAGGAACTGAAATGAGAGACATCGGAGTAGACATCGTAGCCCCAGAGGGCGATTGGGACGGCGACAAGAATTGCCCATTCTACGGCAGTCTGAGAGTTCGCGGTCAGATCATCGAAGGCACCGTCTCGATGACTGGGATGACCAATTCCATCGTCGTCAAACGCGAGGTCACGCGTTACATGAAGAAGTTCGAGCGCTATGAGAAGCGCACTCGCCGCTACGCTGCGCATCTGCCTTCCTGCATCGGCGAGGTCTCTTCAGGAGACCTAGTCCGCATCATGGAGTGCAGACCTCTGTCGAAGACCGTTAATTTCTGTGTCATCGAGAGGGAGGTGGCAGAATGAGGGGAATCGCAGGTCGAGTCACCAAGGCTCTGCCGAGCATGGCGAGGATGGATTGCTGTGACAACACCGGCGCCAAGGTCGTGCAGTTGATCACCGTCCTCAACAAGGGCGGTGTCGCTCGTCGTTATCCTGCTGGCGGTGTCGGCGATATGATTCGAGTCACAGTGCGCCGAGGAACTCCTGAGACTCGTCGTCAGATCTTCAACGCGGTGATCGTGCGACAGCGTCGCCCGTTCCGCCGCGTTGACGGAACCTGGGTTCAATTCGAGGATAACGCCTGTGTCCTCACCAACGAGCGTGGTGAGGTTCGCGGCTCCGATATCAAGGGACCAGTCAGCCGCGAGGCGGCTGAGCGTTGGCCAAGGATCGCTGCAACAGCGAAGCAGATTGTATGAGGTGGAATGAATGGTCAGCAAGAAAGCAGGAAAACAGCGTCTGGCACAGACCGACGCTCCAGTTCACGTACGGCGCAAGCGCATGCGTTCACGACTCATCAGCGACGAGCCCGATCTGCAATCGATCCGCTCCGTCACCATTCGCGTCGGCGACACGGTCGAGGTTCTTCGCGGAGATTTCGGCTTCCCCAACAGCGTCAAGGCTGAAGCGCGCGGAAAGCGCCTCGGCCAATCGCGCGGTCGCTCAGGCGTCAAATCCACAATCGTCGGCGTCGACACCAAAAGCGGTTTCGTCTACGTCGATGGCGTCACGACGACGACTTCAGACGGCAAGGAGGAAGCTTTGCCTATCCACCCCTCTAATCTCGTGGTCATCAAGTTGTACGACGGTGACCCTCTGCGAATCAAGCGTATCACAGAGCGTTCCAACGGAGGTGCAGCAGAATGAGCAGCAGCCACATGAAGCGACTGACGATGCCACGCAGTTGGCCACTCACTCGCAAGACCGACATCTGGGTCCAGAAGCCCAATCCCGGCGGTCACAGCGATGAGATGTGCATGCCTCTCGGTGTGATTCTCCGCGATGTTCTCGAGCTCGCTCATAATCTCCGCGAAGCCAAGCGCATGCTCGCGACCCGTCAGGTTCTGGTCGATGGCCGCATCGAGACGGACCTCGGCCGCGGCGTCGGTCTGATGGATGTCCTGACGGTCGGCGAAGACAGTTTCCGCTGCATTCTCGACGTCAACGGCAAACTCCGCTACCGCTCCATCTCGGACAAGGCAGCCGCCAGCAAACTCTGCCGCGTGATGGGCAAGTCCACCATCACTGACGGCAAGACACAGATTCACCTGCACGACGGGCGCAACATCCTCGTGAGCGATGCCAAGCTGTACGACAGCGGCGACACACTCGTCATCTCTCTGCCCGATCAGTCGGTCGCTGGCCACCATCCATTCTCGAAAGGCGCGACCGCCTATCTGACTGGTGGCAGCCACATCGGGATCACAGCCAAGGTCGTCTCCCGCGACATCAAGCGCTCATCGAAGCCGAACGAAGTGCAATTCCCAGACTTCGGCACAGTTGCCGATTATGTCTTCATCATCGGCGCTGACAAAGACCTCCCACTGGAGGTGAAGGCTTGAACGAGAATACCAACCCGATGCTGACTCCACGCATCACCAAGGTCACCGTCAACATCGGTGTCGGTGAGGGTGGGTCGCGTCTGCAACTCGCCGAGCGAGTCCTCGAACTGCTTACCGGCCTGAAGCCGATCCGCACCATCTCGAGGATGACCAACCGCGACCTCGGCACTCGACTCGGCGCACCAATCGGCTGCAAGGTCACCATCCGCGACGCCGACAAGGTGCAATCCTTCCTCAAGGACGCCTTCTGGGTCCGCGAGAACACTCTACCGTCGTATAATTTCGACCAATCTGGCAACCTCTCATTCGGCATCGCCGACTACACAGACTTCCCTGCCCAGAAGTACGATCCCGACATCGGCATCTATGGCATGGACGTCAATGTCGTACTCGAACGCCCCGGTCACAGGGTATCGCGTCGTCGCCGACGCGGTGTGAAGGTCGGTGTTGAGCACCGCGTAGGAAAGGATGAGTCGAAGGCTTGGTTCAAGGATCAGTTCGGACTGACCATCGTGGAGGAGTGAAGTATGGCTAGAGATCATGGAGAAGGAATCGGACGGAGCAATGGCTGCCGCCGCTGCGGACGCAAGCGCGGCATGATTCGCCGTCACGGCCTCCGGCTCTGCCGCCAATGCTTCCGTGACGTTGCTCCGGAAATAGGATTCAAGAAATATTCGTGAGGTGAAAAAGATGCAATTCGACCCACTCAGTGATGCTTTCGTCCGCATTTTCAATGCGGAGCAAGCCGGCCATTACGAAGTGACAGTGAGGCCTGCCAGCAAATTACTCGGCAATATGCTCTCGATCATGCAAGTGTCCGGCTACGTAGGAGAATACCAACAGGTAGAGGATGGCCGCGGCGGTTCATTCCGCATTGAGTTGATCGGCGTGATCAACCGCTGCGGCGTCATCAAGCCTCGTCACTCTGTTCGCCGAACCGATTTCGACAAGTGGGAGTCGCGCTATCTGCCGGCTCAGGATTTCGGCTTGTTGATTCTCACCACCAATCAAGGAATCATGAATCACCATGATGCCAAGAAGGAGCGAGTAGGTGGGAGATTGCTCGCTTACATTTTCTGAGGAGGGAGAAGAATGCCGAAGCTTGATCACATCGCGCACAAGATATCCCTACCGGAGGGTGTCACCGCTGCCGTCAACGGTAACGACGTCACCGTCGCCAAGGATGGCAATTCCTTGACGCGTGAATTCCGTCACCCTCGCATCGAAGTTCGCGACTCCTCGGGTGAGCTCGAGGTCTTCGTCAATCTGCCTCGCAAGAAGGAGAAGGCTCTGGCTGGAACCTGGGCTGCTCACCTCACCAACATGGCACGAGGAGTCGACTCCGGCTTCGAGTACAAGCTCAAAGCCGTCTATTCTCACTTCCCGATGACCATCAGGGTCAACGGGAATCAGATGACCATCACCAATCTCTTCGGAGAGAAGGTTCCGCGCGTCGCGGCTTTGCCGTGGAGCCCAGCGGAGGTCGAGGTCAAGGTGCAGAACAAGACCGATGTCACCGTATCAGGCGCGGACCGCGAGAAAGTCGGCCAGACGGCCGCCAACATCGAGCGCTCCTGCCGCATCAAGAACCGAGACCGACGTGTCTTCCAAGATGGAATCTACATCGTCTCGAAGGGGAACTTAAGAGGAGGGATATGAATGGACTACGATGATTTGACCGTCGCTGAACTGAAGGATCTGCTCCGCGCAGCAAGCCTGCCCGTCTCGGGCAAGAAGGCAGAGCTCATCGCCCGACTGACTGAGGCTGGCGATGACAGTCCCGCTGAGGAGGCGGCTGAAGCCGACCTCGATGAGGCAATTGACGACGTCGATGCAGACATCGACGAGGCAGTCGACTCCGACGACCTCGACGAAGACCTCGACGACGATTTCGAGGGCGATGACATCTTCGAGGACGAATGGGACGATTTCCACACTGCTCGCCAGAAGCCAGTCCTCGACGACGAAACCAAGGAATTGCTCAACCTTCGCGCATCGCAGATGAAGCAGCAACCGAAGTTCCGTCGCCAGGAATGGTTCCGCTACAAGCGCCTGTCGCGCACTGGCTGGAAGAAGCCTCGCGGCGACGATTCCAGCCAGCGCAAGAACCGCAGGTACCGCTCGCCAATGGTACGCATCGGCTACGGTAAAGTCGCCGAGGTCCGTGGACTCCACCCGTCCGGATTCGAGGAGAGACTGGTCCATGTGGCATCCGACCTCGAAGGCCTCGACCCTGAGCGCGAGGCGGTTCGAATCGCCGCATCTGTGGGTAACCGCAAGCGCATGAGCATTCACGACCGCGCAGACGACTTGGGTCTGCGCATTCTCAACAGGCGCCGCATCGAGCGCAAGGGGGACTTGCAATGATGATCACCAACCAGAAGCGCCTCGCTGCTCAGATTTTCTCCAAGCGCGAGGGACGGCCAGTCGGTGTCCACCGAGTCTGGGTCGATCCTCAGAAGTTGGACGACGTCTCTGACGCCGTCCAGAAGGAAGACGTGCGCCGACTCATCGATGAAGGCGTCATCAAGGCCCGGCCCTTCGTCGGAACCAGTCGTTCACGAGCCCGCAAGGCAGCTGCTCAGAAGGCCAAGGGTCGAAGATCCGGTCAGGGTTCGAGAAAGGGTTCAGCGAATGCGAGGAACCCGCGTAAGTCGCGCTGGATGAGGACGATTCGTGCCCAGCGCAAGGAACTCAAAGGGATGCGTGAAGATGACTCGATCAGCACTTCAGAATATCGTTACTACTACCGCAAGGCGAAGGGCGGTTCCTACCGCTCGATCGCCCATATGCGCTCCAATATGGAGATAGATGGAATTGAACTCGGAGGTGAGCAGTAAATGGCACATGGTAAGAATCAGAGGCTCCGCTTCAAGCGTCGCCGGACTGGAGAGACGGATTATCGCCGCCGCATGCGAATGCTGCGTGGCGGCGCGACAAGGGCTGTCGTCCGAGTATCGAATACTCAGACGACCTGTCAATTGATCAATTACGATTCTACCGGCGACGAGGTCATGATCTCGGTCACTGGCAAGACCCTCGTCGACAGATTCGGCTGGCCTCTCGACGCTTCGAGAAAGTCCGTACCAGCAAGTTATCTGACCGGCTTCGCACTGGCGAAGGCGGCGATTGCTGCAGGTCACTCGGAAGCGGTTCTCGACGTCGGTCTCGCTGCTGCAACGTCTGGCAACCGCGTCTTCGCCGCCCTACGCGGCATGGTCGACGCAGGCTTGGACATCCCGCATGGCGCGGATGTCCTGCCGAGCGACGAGCGCATCAGCGGATCACACATCGATGACTCGCTCGCATCTGCGGTCGAGTCAACCAGAACCGCGATTGAGGAGGCGAGCGCGTGAGCGAGGAAGCATCCGATATCGTAGAGGACGCACCGGCCATCGCGCCCGGGCTCGCTCTGGCTATGGCTGAACAACAGGAACCTGCCGACGGCCGCCGCCGCCGCGGCCCTGACCCACTCGCAGCACTGCGCTCATGGCAGCCTCGCACTCGACTCGGCCACATGGTCGCTGAGGGCAAGATCCTCTCCTACGAAGAAGCCCTAGCGACCGGCCTTCCGATCCGCGAGGTCGAGATCGTCGACGCCCTCCTTCCGGGACTGGACGACGACGTACTTGCAGTCAACATGATTCAGCGAATGACCGATTCCGGTCGCCGTGTTCGATTCAACGTGCTCTGCGTCGTCGGTAACAGTGACGGCTACGTCGGCCTTGCTATATGCAAGGGCAAGGAAGTCGCCAGCACGATCCGCAAGGCCATCGACAAGGCCAAACTCAACATGATTCCGGTCATGCGCGGTAACGGCTCTTGGGAATCTGGTGGCGGCCCTGGAACCAGCGTGCCGCTGAAGATCACCGGCCGCTCCGGCTCGACTCGAGTCACCCTCATGCCCGCTCCTGCCGGCAAGGGACTGGTCGTCAGCGACTACGGTCGGCGTGTCCTGACCCTCGCGGGAGTGACCGATGTCTGGAGCCGATCAGCCGGCCAGACTCGTACGACAATCAACTATGCTAAGGCGACTTTCAACGCTCTGGTCGCTCTCAACAAGGTCAGAATCAGCGATGCTGACAAGCGTCGCCTGTACATCACCAGCGGGAGGCGGGAACTGTGACTTTCCTCGTCATCCGCGTACGTAGCGACCGCGGCGTCGAGCGCAGCATCCGTGACACCATGGCGATGCTCAACCTGACTCGCATCAACCACGCGACGATCGTCCCCGAGAGCGCAACCTACTCTGGAATGCTGCAGAAGTCAAAGGATTTCGTCACCTGGGGTGAGGTCGATGCTGACTCGATCGAGAACCTGCTCAAGGAGCGGGGTCGAATGGTCGGCGACAACCCTGTCAACGATGCAGCGATCAAGTCTGGAAGCGAATTCAAGACCGTCAAGTCATTCGCCAAGGCTCTGGCCTCAGGCGATGCTTCGATGAAGTCCGTCGAGGGTCTCAAGCCAGTCCTCCGCCTGCACCCGCCTCGTGGCGCCAAGGGCTGGGGCGGCATCAAGCGATCCTACATCGTGGGAGGCGCTCTCGGATTCCGTGGGGAAGCCATCGGTGCTCTCGCAGAGAGAATGATATGAGGTGAGATGAATGGTATCACGTACTAACAAATTCCGCGGTCGAAGCCGTTACCACGGTCGAGGCAAGAAGGCTGGCCGAGGCGCTGGACTGCGCGGTGGCCGCGGCAATGCGGGAATCAACAAGCATCGAGTGATGTTTCGAAACAAGTACATGCCAGGGCACTGGGGGATGCACGGTTTCAATCGTCACCCAAGCCTTCGCAAAGTCAACATCAGCATCAATGTCTCAGAAGTCTGCAGACTCACTGAGGACGATGACATCAACCTCGGAGCCTTTGGCTACGACAAGTTGCTTGGCAGCGGCCGCATGGACAAGGCACTCAACATCACAGTCTCAGCAGCCAGCGCGCGTGCGATCGAGAAGGTCGAAGCCGCCGGCGGTTCCGTCATCCTCGTAGAGGCTGACGAGAACGACTGGGAAGAGGAGTGAGCCGGCGATTCGGCTCGATTCGACGAAATAGAGGAATTCTGCGGCGCTGGTGAACGAAATGGTCGACCGACGCCCCTCTGTCTTCGGAACCGCGCTGATGGCTGCGGTTTACTGGGGAGCGCTGATCTGGTGGCAGAAGGAATCTCTCTTCGGAGAAGACACCATCGCGCAGATGAAAGCTCTCAAGATGGTCATCGTCTCCTTCATCTACGTCGGATTCGTAATCTGGGCGACCATGACGGATCTGCCTGAGAACATCAAGGAGATTCCATACTTCGGTCGTCTCATCAAGCCTCTGACTTGGCTCGTCTTTGTCATCGGACTCGCCGTCTGGGGCTGGATCGATCCATCGGTGGTCGGCTTCCTACTCGTCGGCATCGCCATTCTGGGGCTCGGTGCTGCACTCGCTCTCTGTTGCCTGATGTACGGCGGCTCCGAGTCGAGTCGGCTCTATGCGCTCGAGCGACTCGTCGACGTCTATCCTTCGATTACCAAACCCGAGGGTCACGTCCGCTTCAATCAGAAACTCTGGACCACCACTCTCGTGCTGATCATCTACTTCATGATGACCAATGTGATGATCTACGGGATGTCGGACACGACCCTCGATGTCTTCTCGTCATTCCGAGCAATCATGGCCGGTGCCTCCGGTTCAGTGATGCATCTGGGCATCGGTCCGATCGTCACCGCTTCGATCATAATGCAACTCTTCGCTGGTGCGAAGATCATTCAACTCGATCTGCAGGACTCGGCTGACAAGCGCCTCTACCAAGGCGTTCAGAAGATCCTCGTCCTGCTGATGATTCCAATCGAATCGATTCCTCAGGTCTACGGATTCCTCGACCCGCACGAAACCATGATCCTGCAATTCGGAATCGGTTGGGCGAACGCGCTCATCGTCGCACAACTCTTCGTCGGCTCGTACCTCGTCTTCCTGCTCGATGAACTGGTCAGCAAGTGGGGAATCGGCAGCGGTATCTCGCTCTTCATCGCTGCCGGCGTAGCCCAGTCGACATTCGTTGGAACCCTCTCACCGCTGCCAACCGTCCAAGGCTCACCACTCTCGCTGCAGAACCCGCCATCGGGAACTCTGCCAATGATATTCTACACGCTGCGGACGGCGACGAATACCGAATTGGTTTCTCAGAACGGTTTCGAAGCCATATTGCTCAATCACGCGAATCCTCTGGCGGCTCTGGTTTCCTCGATCGTCGTCTTCCTCGTCGTCGCCTATGCAGAGTCGAGCAAGCTCGAGTTGCCGTTGACACATGGAAAGGTCAGAGGCCACCGCGGCCAATACCCGATCCGACTCGTCTACGCGAGTAACATCCCAGTGATTCTGATGGCCGCACTGCTGGCCAACGTCAACATGTTCACACTGCTATTCTGGAGTCATCCAGTGCTGTCTAGTGTTCCGATATTGGGGCGTAACGGTCTGTGGAGCAAAGCGGAGTGGTTCGGTTCGTATGAGATCGGCGCGACGACGCCTTCGGGAGGTTTCGCATGGTACTCGTCGATGGTCAACGGGGTCGGTGATTGGCTGCTGCCATTGCTGAATCAATCATCCGATGCTTACGGGCATTCACTCGGTCAGATCATGGTCCACGTCTTCACCTACGTCTTCTTCATGACTGCGGGCTCAACTGTCTTCGCGAAGTTCTGGATTGAGACCACGAACATGGGTTCGAAGGATGTCGCCAAGCAGATCGAGCGGACAGGGATGCAGATTCCTGGATTCCGCAAGAATCCTGTCGTTCTCGAGAAGATTCTGGAGCGCTACATTCCTCCTGTGACCCTCTTTTCCGGTGCCTTCGTCGGTCTTCTCGCTTCTGGCGCCGACTTGCTTGGAACGGTTGGAAATGCATCGGGAACCGGATTGCTGCTGGCCGTAGGTATCATCCTGCGCACCTATGAACAGATTCAGAAGGAGCAGGCGATGGAGATGCATCCGATGCTCAGAGAGTTCTTCGGCACAGAATGATTTAGCTGAATCATTTCTCATCAAAATCATTCGTCACCTCAGACCGACTGTCGATTGAATCCGGGGCTGTGCCCGCACTGGTTTCAGCGGTGGTGATCTGGTTTAGTGTCGAGGCGATTTCTCTCCCATAGATTGCACCAAATCATCCTGGTTTTGGAAATATATTTCACTCGATATCAGAGGGGCTCAGCCCTAATTATTTGGGTAAATTCCGGATTTGATTGTAGTTTGAATAGTTGCTTCGAAAGAGATGATATCCGAGGCACAAGGCTGATATTGAATTCCGCCTCGACTGAGGCGCAGTGCGTCGATTGTCAGCTCGGCCTCACTCGTCACTTTCATATACCGGTGGACGGTCGGCGGGCTGCTACGTCAGACTGGCGTTGGAGACCGAGGACCAATAGGTCCGATGAAGTCCTCCATCATGTCCGACGCAGCCGAAGAAATGCTGCCGTGAACTTTGGTTCATGGTAAAGAGGTGAACACGTTAAAACTTGACCCCCGACATAGGGGGTGCAAGAAGCAGATTATTTCGATTCAAATTCAAAAAAGAATCGGTGTATCCTGCGTCAATTTACAATAAGAATCAGCAAAAACTTGTGATCCACTCGATACTTCCGATAGGATATGTGATTCCGCTCACGCGAAATCCGGTTGATCCTGCCGGAGGCTACCGCTATTGGAGTTCGATTAAGCCATGCGAGTCGAGAGTCTTAGGGACTCGGCGTACCGCTCAGTAACACGTGGGTAACCTGCCCTATGCTGGGGAATAACCTCGGGAAACTGAGAATAATGCCCCATAGTTCACTACGCCTGGAACGGTGAGTGGATGAAAGCTCCGGCGGCATAGGATGGGCCTGCGGCGTATCAGGTCGTAGGGGGTGTAACGTACCCTCTAGCCATCGACGCGTACGGGTGTTGGGAGACATAGCCCGGAGATGGATTCTGAGACACGAATCCAGACCCTACGGGGTGCAGCAGGCGCGAAAACTTGGCAATGCGAGAAATCGTGACCAGGGAACTCCAAGTGGCTGGGGTAAGACCCAGTCTTTTCTTGACTCTTCAAAGGTCTTGGAATAAGAGGTGGGTAAGGACGGTGCCAGCCGCCGCGGTAATACCGGCGCCTCAAGTGGTAGTCGATTTTATTGGGCCTAAAACGTCCGTAGCCTGTTTGGTACATTCGTGGGTAAATCAACCAGCTCAACTGGTTGAATTCTGCGAGCACGGCCAGACTTGGGACCGGGAGAGGTGTGGGGTACGCTCAGGGTAGGGGTAAAATCCTGTCATCCTGAGCGGACCACCTGTTGCGAAGGCGCCACACTAGAACGGATCCGACGGTCAGGGACGAAGCCTAGGGGCACGAACCGGATTAGATACCCGGGTAGTCCTAGGTGTAAACGCTGTGGACTTGGTGTTGGGGATTCTCCGAGGATTCTCAGTGCCGAAGCGAAGGTGATAAGTCCACTGCCTGGGGAGTACGGTCGCAAGGCTGAAACTTAAAGGAATTGGCGGGGGAGCACCGCAACCTGAGGATTGTGCGGTTTAATTGGATTCAACGCCGGAAAACTCACCAGTGCCGACGGACAGATGAAAGCCAGTGTGATGAGCTTGCTGGATTGTTCGAGAGGTAGTGCATGGCCGCCGTCAGTTCGTACCGTAAGGCGTTCTGTTAAGTCAGATAACGAACGAGACCCTCATCCCTATTTGCTAAGGTTTCTCCCTTCGGGGCGAGATCACAGGACTATAGGGAGACCGCTGGCGAGAAGTCAGAGGAAGGTGAGGGCAACGGTAGGTCAGTATGCTCCGAATGCACTGGGCTACACGCGCAATACAAAGGACGGGACAATGGGCCGCTGCTCCGAGAGGAAAGATGGCTATCCCGAAACCCGTTCGTAGTTCGGATTGAGGGCTGTAACTCGCCCTCATGAAGCTGGATTAGGTAGTAATCGCGTCTCAAAAAGGCGCGGTGAATATGCCCCTGCTCCTTGCACACACCGCCCGTCAAACCATCTTAGTTGGGGGTGGGTGAGGCTGCCTTTTAGTGGGGTATTCGAGCCTGCCTTCGACAAGGAGGGTTAAGTCGTAACAAGGTATCTGTAGGGGAACCTGCAGATGGATCACCTCCTAAGCAACTCGGAAAAACCGGGGGAGCGGGGCGCTTTTAGCGCCCCGTTCTTCCAACCTTTTTTAATAAATTGAGAATCTGAGATGAGCGAAAGCCAGGTTCATCTCTATATCAACCCAGTCGGTGTGGCTAGATACACCGCCTAGCAGACGAGGAAGCGAAGGTATATACCAATCACACTGTCTAAGACGAGGTATGCGACGAATGCTCGCTGCAATGATGATGCTGTTAATGACGACTGCGGCCCTGGCGGGCTGTGCGGGATCCGATGTCTCACAAGACGACGTCGATGCCGCCTACGACAATGGATATGCTGCTGGAACCGCAGACGCTGCCTCGGTATCGACGCTCGATACGATTATCGCGCGTGGGTCTCTGAAGTGCGGAGTCAAGGATTCCCAGTTCGGTATGGGTTACCTCAATGCAGATGGTACCTACTCCGGTCTTGACATCGAATACTGTAAGGCTGTTGCAGCCGCAATCGGTATCGATAACATAGAGTACATCCTAGCGACCGGATCGAACCGCTTCGAGCTTCTGGCTTCAGCGGAAATCGATGTTCTAATCCGCACCACGACTTGGACTACCAGTCGTGATGCAGGCCTGAACGCTGACTTCGCTGGAATGAACTTCTATGATGGACAGGGAATGCTGGTCAACCTGGCTCAATTCGAGGGCGCAACATCTGCTCTGGACCTTGATGGCGCTAACATCTGCGTCGGAATCGGAACCACCACTGAGGGTAACCTTCTGGATTATTACGATCTCCACGGCATGACGATGACCACTATCAACACCGAGAACGCGGCTGCCGCGCAGGAGAATTTCCTAGACGGTTCCTGTGGTGTCTGGACTGGTGATATGTCTGCAATGGTCGCCCGGTTGTGGGGACTGCGAGATGAAGGAATGGATCTTGCAATCATGCCAGAGCTCCTATCGAAGGAGCCTTTGGGAGCAGCTACCCGTGACAACGACGACGACTGGAACGATGTCGTCGCATGGGTATGGTACGGAATGATTACCGCTGAGGAATTCGGTATCGACGGATCCAACTACGGAGACTTCGTTGCTTCTGAGAACCCTGGAATCAACCGATTGCTCAACAGCAACCTCGGTCTTGGTACAGATGCTAACCCTCTGTCTGACACTTGGATGCAGGCCGTACTCGGCGCAGTAGGAAACTACTACGACGCCTACGACCGCTCGTTCTGTGATGGTGACGGTGCGATGGCCAACTGTCTCATCGACCGCGCTGGCACCCTGAACGACCTAGTCGCTAATGGTGGTATCCAGTACGCACCTCCAATGCGCTGATTCGATAATTTGATGAATCGTATCTGGAACACGTAAACCCTCGGGGGGCGTTCAGTCCCCTGAGGGATACACATTCCCAATGAACTCTGTATCTGCTGAAGGCAAACGGTAGTGAGACTGATGTTCGAAAAAATCCGTTCTCGAGTGGATAGGGCCAGACACTTGAGTATCGACGATGCCCGCCAATTCGCTGAAGCCAACATATTTGCAATCATCTTTTTAGATGGAATTCTTGCCAAATCCATTGGCTTTGGTATCATCCATTTATTGGCTTCTTTCGCAACAAGTGGAGGTCTACTTTCTCTAATAGTGTGGTCACAGATTATTGTGGCAGGATATTTGCTGAATAAAACAGGTCAGAAGAGTACCCTTTCTACCCTCACGAGCATGCTTGTGGCGGGGCTGGTTGGGCATTTCTTCATTGGAATGGAAATGGATCTTCTGAAGGGCATGGCGAAGTCGATACCGTACGGAGGAATTGAGCAGAACGCAGAATATTATCCCTTACAGGATATATTCAAATTTGTAGGGACGATTGTCTTAGCATCGTTCATTCTAGTGCAGAATGAATTGGATGTTCTTTTCGACAACCTCAAACTCACATTCTCAAAGTTCAGATCGGATTCAGATGATGTTTCTGATATCAAGGGAATCTGGCTGGCTTCATGGTCAGATTATGGCACGACATTCATCGCCATAGTCGCCTGGCCGGTTTTATATCTACTCGCATCGATTATTCCTTTTGAGGCAAAATCAGTCTCACTACTCGTAATGGGGGGGGTGGTTTTCGTATGCTGGCTGATGCTGACATTCGAGCCGGGTTCACTTCTTCGGTTGAATAGAGAGTCATTGATGAAATTAGGATTGGGATTGACCGCATACCTCGGGTTGGTGATTGCTGATGGCATGCGACTCATCCCCGTTGAGCCTAAAATAATCCTGATCCTAGCCTTAATTGGACTGACTGGTTTTTGGTCTTCTCAACTGAATCGAGGCTTTTTCGCACCTGCAGTCTCAGAGTACAGAAGTTCTGCATTAACATTCTTGATTGTCCTACCGTTCGTCCTTTATTTCGTAATCCAATTAATGGTTTTACTCAGAACCGATTCTTCTTGGAATTTTGATATGAGTTTCATGGGGAATCAAAGTGGCTTCGTAGTCAATAACGTCTGGCCCTATCTACTCGAGCCGGGTGAATGGATATTTCCTCAATTGGAATCTATCTCTGGTGTGACTGTATTGGGTGAGAGGTATATTACGGGTAATTCTCCAGGGTGGAATCTCTTCCGCGCTGGCGTAATCGCTTCAGTTAGAGTGACGATATTCGTCATCATCCTCGCGACGGTACTCGGCACCATTATCGGAGTATTTCGCCTCTCCAACAATAAACTTGCATCAGGCCTAGCCACAACTTTCGTCGAATTCTTCAGGAATATGCCTCTAGTTGCTCTGCTCTTCATGAGCGTCATCGCTTTTGGCAAATCGATGCCATTACTCTCTACTGAACGAAATCTGTTTGGGTTGATTTATTACAGTAACAGAGCGGTCTATGTTCCCGCTGTAGTTCTTGAGAATCTTCCAATGCTTGTTCTCGGCATAATCATCTATCTCGCAGCGAAGCGTTACACGAAGCATCTCGATGCCGATGGATTTGACGATTCAAATGAAGGATTTTACCGAAGAATAGGATTCTGGGCTGTTATCATTCTACTTCTGGTCATGGTTCTGTTCAATCCCTTCGCTCCGTCTGCCTTTTCGATAAGCATCCCCGAGATCGATAAGTATCGTGGCTTCGATTACATACGACCTACTGGGGCTTGGGTCTATGTCGGGGGCATGAAGATCACTCCTCCATTCTTGACTCTGATGATTGGGCTAACGCTCTACACCAGCTCTCTCATTGCTGAGATAGTCCGTGGTAGTATACAAGCACTTGATAGGGGTCAAGTGGAGGCTGCTATTTCTCTCGCCTTGACTCCTTTACAGCGCCTCCGTTTGGTGATCCTCCCACAGGCTCTGCGCAGCATGATTCCCTTGATGACGAATCAATATCTGAACATTTGGAAAAACTCTAGCTTGGCTCTGGTCGTTGGTTACAGTGATTTCTTCTCGATTCTCTGGACCATTGTCAACAAGGAAGGCCAAGGTGTACCTGTATTCATGATTATTCTTTTGACTTATCAATGTGGGAGTCTGCTCATGTCTGCAATAATGAATTCCTACAACCGTAAAGTTACGAGGGTGAAAATATGAATGAGGCATGGAAAGCGAACCCTGATCTCGCCCGCCGGAGGTTCATCGACAGCCTCGTCGGTAAACCTCCTGCCTACCTAGCCAACAGGGGAGAGAAATCCTCATTCTTCCTATCGATATTCCTTGGTCTAGCAGCTGGCGTATTGAGTGCGAAAAACATTTTCGACAGATATGGGGGTGGAGAAACACCTCAGATTAACCTCCTATTATATTCAACGATGATGTTCATATCGACTTCGATTCTCATCATGGTTATCTCGTTGGCCGTAATGCGTGGGAGCATCTTCCTCGGTCGCTTTAATGCCATTACCAGTGTCATCTCAGTTCTGATTTTACAGAATGTAGTAGAAACCATCGGCGGCTTCGTCTTCATCAATGCTAATTGGGATGTCATCTGGGCAAATCGTCAATTGTTGATGTTTGGTCCACATTTGACAAGTCATCCCGAAGAATTATGGCGATTTTGGCCGCCGATGTATCTGCTTTCTTTCCTTATTGGGGGCGCTTATGGTAGCCTAGGCGAATCACCTAGGAAATTCCTCATTCCTTTCACTCTTTTCGCATTGATATGTCTCCTCATTCTCTACAATCCGAATCATCGAGGCTACGACTACGAATCCACCATGTTCAAGTTGTTAGGGGCATTTGCGGTAACCTACATCTCTTTCCTCATCACTAATAAAAAATTAACAGGTGCTGATGAATATTTGATTGTCAGATTCCACCGTTGGTTGACGATTACCGCGGTAATCACATTCTTTGTTGCTCTATTCACACTCGACCCACCTGGTGATGATATCACATTCGGTTCGATGGAAATTACTGGTGTTGCACCCTCTCTATGGGGTGGATTCGTGATGAATGTCCTCGTTGCCACAGCTGGTTGTGTTCTTGGTTTTGGACTTGGGATAGTCCTCGCTTTTGGTCGGCGTAGCAATTTGGCGGCGTACCGATACCCGAGCACCGCAATTATAGAATTGATACGCTCAGGACCTTTGGTTGCTTGGTTATTCATCGCATTTATTCTGTTACCCGATGTCCTGAATCCAATTTGGGAATCCGATGTTGTTATGAGAATGATTCTGATTATCTCGATCTTTGGTGGTTGCTATGGAGCAGAAATCATTCGCGGTGGCTTGCAAGCGGTACCATTCGGCCAAATCGAAGCAGCCACTGCTCTTGGTTTGAGCAGAATGCAGACGAAATTACTCGTCGAATTACCAAATGCAATCAGAACCACTCTACCAACAATTGTCAGTCTTTTCATCGGTCTATGGAAGGACACTACTCTCCTTTATCTGCTAGGTGTTCATGAAATGTTCAATATCTCAACCCTAGCGCTCACACAACAGAAGGAATTTCTAGGTTTAACACGCGAAACTCTAGTTTACGCTGGAATGGCATTTTGGATTGTTGCCTTCTATCTATCACGTATCTCACTCCGAATCGAGTCCGGTTTAGGGCTCGGTCATGAGGGTGGAGGCGAAGCAACATGAGTGAAGAAGAAGAAGAAGAAGAAGTGATTATTGATGCAAAAGGCGTGCGGGTTAATTTCGGTGACTTTTGGGCATTGAAAGGAATTGATATCAAAGTGAAGAAAGGTGAGATAATCGTTATTCTCGGGCCGTCAGGATCCGGTAAGTCGACATTCATTCGTACATTGAATCGTCTCCAGCCACACAGTGGGGGTACTATCGTTATCGATGGAATCACAATCGATGAGGACACCAGTATCGCAGACATGAAGTATGTTCGTTCCGAGATTGGTTTCGTATTCCAGCTATTCAATCTCTTTCCGCACCTGACCGTCCTTGAGAATATTACTCTAGCTCCTATGAAGGCGAAGGGGATGACTCGTGAAGAAGCCGAGCAAATCGCCCATAGGTTGCTTGAGCGCGTAGGGATTCCTGAACAACATCACAAGTTCCCGAGTGCACTATCCGGCGGTCAACAGCAGCGCGTCGCAATCGCCCGCGCGCTGGCCATGGACCCGAAGATAATGCTCTTCGACGAGCCGACCTCCGCCCTCGACCCTGAGATGATCAAGGAGGTTCTCGATGTGATGATTGACCTCGCGAAACGCGACATCACGATGATCGTCGTGACCCATGAGATGGGCTTCGCCAAGGAAGTCTGCGATCGTGTCATTCTATTCGACGAAGGCCACTTGATCGAAGAGAACACACCTGACGAGTTCTTCGATAACCCACAACACGACAGAACCAAACTCTTCCTCGAGCAGATTCTCTGATTCTACTCGTGTCGGCCGATTATTAAGCCGGTTGAGCAATCCGGCGTTTCAGACGGTAGGCTATTGAGCCGCCAGCACAGGGACACTCACGATGAGTTGCCTCGATGTCCTTCCAACTAACCTTGAACCAACAATTACCTGTGTGACTGAGATGCTTAATACCGCTCCGGTTTCGGCGCTGATCATCTTCGTAATCGGCATTCCGCTTATCAGTATCATCAAGCGCTATCTGCGCCGATTCTTCGACAAAACCGAGTTCGACGAAGCCCTTGAAAACTTCATTTTCCGAATCGCCGTTCTGCTGATGTGGGCTCTGGTAATCCTCACTGCAGCAAGTGAATTGGGCATCAATGTGACCGGCATCGTCGCTGCATTGGGTATTCTCGGACTGGCTGTCGCCTTCGCCGCTCAGGACACCATGGAGAATGTCATCGCGGGGATCTTCATCATCGTCGACAGACCGTTCCGGGAAGGCGAGCGCATCCTTCTGCCAAAGAAGCTCGGTGGCATCTACAGCAGTTGGGGCGACGTTTCCGAAATTGGCCTACGTACCACGGTCGTGCGCTCTACGGATGGGGTGATGCTAACCATTCCCAACAAATTGCTGACCAATGATACGGTAGCAAATTTCAGCCACAGCGCCGATATGGAATTACGTGTTCGGATTCGGCTGGGGCTGACTCCTACATGGGCTAATGTCTCGAAAGCGGAAAAAATAATCGGTGATATTGCTGGGAACCATCCCGATATCAGCCAGACGCCGAAACCGCCAGAGGTTGTCTTGCGGGATTTCGGGGATCAAGAAGTCATCATGGAGATCCGATATTATGTCAATAATGCTAGAAAGATGCGCCCGTCGAAGTCCTATTTCGTCGGGGAGATTCTTCGACGCTTCGATGAGAGTGGGGTGTCGTTGGCTTTCCCAGTCAGAATCAACATGAACAGCGACGTCGATCTCGCGGATCTCGGATTCTAGACAGTTCAGATTCCATTGAGAAGTGCTGATCAGAATCGTATCCACTGGGCGATCCTGTCGTGGATGGAGCTGCGAAATGTCAAGAGTTGCAACTTCGGTCCTTCGATGTCGACGGTCAAGGTCGCTCCGCGTGTGAAATGCGTCTCGTCCCAGCCATCGCTGACGACGTAACCGCGGTGCATATCACTGGTCATGATGGTAGGCTCGTCGGTCCATGTCCAATACGAGCCGTCGTCGTGTCGGTCGGGTAGCGGTAAGTCTCGTGCGACGAATAGGTAGTGACTATCGAGTTCTTTTGCAGGAAAAGTCGAGCCCTCGATGTCGGCGACCTGTCTGAACCATGCTCCTTGTCCGAGGAAAGTCGAAAACAGCAGTCCGGAGGAATACTGCTCACAATCAATTTCTGTGCCTCGTTGCAGACGATACTTCGACGGTTGATACTGATGTGTGTTGGCGACCAGTAAGTCATTCAGTGCGGGGTCACAGCGAATTCTGTTGCCGCTGGTCGTGACAATTTCTGCTTGTAGTCTAGGCAACATGTTGACGATCGCTTCCTCCGCGATTGCCGATCGAATGTCGGCCGCGAAATTTTGTGGGTCACTGCCCATGTAGAAGCCGTACGAACCATCGGAATCATCCGCCCGAGGATGCGAATTCACACCCATCACGGGAGTATCGGAATCAACAGAGTGTGCAATCGACGTCAGCGTACCATCGCCACCGAGGACAATCACCAGATCGCGGTCGATGAAATCGGCTCGGCGCACCGTCTCACGGACAGAATAATCGACGCGTAATCCAGTTGTTGCGACCAATTCATCGAGGGCGCTACGGATCGCTTCGAGAGCTTTGTCGTGCACCGCCTCGAAGTTCTTCTTGTAGACGACGAGGACATCCTCAATCACTCCAAACACCCCTCTCGCAATGTGAGCGTCGCGACTTCTCCATATAGGCCCGACGCAGTCTCATTCGCAACTCAATCGTCTGTAAAATCGACGCGGAAAGCATAGACTCATCAGCAGATTGCAGCGACGATGCGCTATGGACCGTGTCTTGGTTCTGACCTTCGCCCTCCTCGCACCGGCAATCACCGGTTGCCTGCAAGTTTCATTGGCACCCTGCGAAGGCTCGGATTGTTTCCCTCTATCGAGCGATACTCTCGCCGAATTGCTATCCGATCCCGAATCATTCGACATTCTCGCTCTGGCATCCCTCGAATCTAAACTCCGAGTCTCGACAAGTACAGTTTACGAAACCGAAGACGAATTCGCCGAAATTCATTGGAGCGTCGCCAAAGACGACGAGGCTGGCCTGCGCTCTATCGCCATGCGTTTGGTGCTCGGCACATCCTCGATCGACACCGAGGTCATCGAGGGCAGCGAGAGGACGAATGTTCGCCTCGGCAACGTCTGGTTCGAAGGTCGAGACCGCATGCCCGAATACAAGGACCCATTCTTCGATATCGCCCAGAAAGCAACCGAAAATCCCGAGGGGCTCTGGCCAACATTCGGCTTCGACACCGCCTCATTAGCCTCCCTCGACTGGACGATAACCTCCGACGAACTCGCTCTGCAACAAGTCGCCACCGGAAGCAACGGAACCCACACGATCATCCTTGAACTCAGTGGATTACCGCCTCGAATCGTCGGCATCGAATTGTATGGCAATGACGATTCGGCATTTGTGTTGACGGTTCAAACCGGAAACGACGTCGTCCTCGAGCTGCAAACAGACTTACCCCGGGCCGCCATCGGTTTCAGTATCGGCGAGGCCACGACATTTTCAGACGGAATCACCATTTGGGCAGGTACCATTCCCCACGAATTCGCCACAGAAGTCGACCCCACCGAACTCTCATTCCACGCTTTTACCACTGCAAACGGGACTGAGGGCGAGTCCGAGGCTGGAGACGAGCGCGAAGTCGCATCGATGAATCTAGGCGACGTGAGCGGAAACTTCACCGACGAAAATGGCGATTGGTGGGAATTCAGTTATTGGGATTACTCGAATGATGGTTGGTTCTCGGCCGGTGATTTCTACGACATCAGGACCAATTCGACGGCCGACTCCCGCATCGCGATATTCGATTCCTGGGCGGATTCCTGGACCGACGCCGCTTTCACAACGAATTCCAGTTGAACCCCGAAATCGGCGCCCTCGCCTTGAACCACTGGTGGGCCAACGAAGGTCAGATTGATGCGCCGTCGAGGCACAGCAGGAGTCATGGTAGCGAGCCAGCATCCTCTCTTGCGGTTGATATCTCATCTCAAGGATTACCGCGGGCAAGTGATTCTCGCCTCGATCTGCTCGATCCTCAACAAATTCTGGGACCTCGCACCGCCGATTCTCATCGGCATGGCGATCGATGTCGTGGCCATGAAGGAAGAATCGATGCTCGCTGGCCTGGGCTATACCGACCCACTCGTCCAATTCAAAATCCTCGTCTCGTTGACAGTGGTGATCTGGGTGCTCGAATCACTCTTCGAATACTGGTATGGGATCCTCTGGCGCAACCTCGCGCAGAGCGCTCAGCACGAGTTGCGCATGGACGCCTACGAACATATCCAGAACCTCGAGATGCAGTGGTTCTCAGAACAGACCACAGGCGGCCTGATGGCGATAATGAATGATGATGTGAACCAACTCGAACGCTTTCTCGACCAAGGCGCAACGGACCTTCTCCACGTTGGAACAACTGTCATCATCGTCAGCGCAGTGATGTTCTTGCTGGCGCCGGAAGTCGCAATCCTCGCGATTCTGCCGATTCCAGTCATCGTCGGAGGCTCATTCCTCTTCCAGCGCAGAATCGGCGTCAGATACGCAGAAGTCCGCAAAGAAGTCGGCAACCTCAACGCCCTGCTCAACAATAATCTGCACGGAATCACGACGATAAAATCCTTCACCGCAGAAGCGCGCGAGGTCGCAAGAGTCAGGGCGGCATCCCAGTCATACCGCGACGCGAACCGTGACGCTATCCGCCTCTCCGCATCCTTCGTTCCTCTGATTCGAATGGCGATTCTCTTCGCGTTCACGGCGACTATGCTGGTCGGAGGTTGGTCGGCTCTCAATGGTGATCTGTCGGTCGGTGCCTACTCGGTCCTCGTCTTCATCACCCAACGACTGCTCTGGCCCCTGACTCGCCTCGGCCAGACCTTCGATCTGTATCAGCGAGCGATGGCTTCGACCTCTCGAGTGCTCGACTTGCTCGACACCGAGGTCGGAATCGTGGAGGGTGATTATCACCTGAAAGGCACCGCTGGTGCGATTTCGTTCTCAGCGGTGGATTTCACTTATCCAGACCGCGAAACGGTTCTGGATGGCATCTCTCTGGATATCCCTGCTGGGGCGACGGTCGGCCTTGTGGGCTCAACTGGTTCGGGCAAAACAACACTGGTCGGACTGCTGCTGCGCTTCCACGACCCTCTTTCGGGGGTTGTCCGCTTGGATGGTCGTGATGTGCGCGATCTGACCCTCGCATCCTTGCGAGGGTCGATTGCGATGGTATCTCAGAATACCACTCTGTTTCCCGGGACGGTCCGGCAGAACATATTGTACGGACGTCCCGATGCGAGTGATGAAGAGATTCTGGAAGCGGCTCGAATCGCTGAGGCAACCTCCTTCATCGCCGAGTTGCCGGATGGCTGGGACACCGAGATTGGAGAGGATGGACACCGGCTCTCGGGCGGGCAGCGTCAACGTCTCGCTATCGCAAGAGCCGTGCTGAAGGATGCTCCTGTTCTGATTCTCGATGAGGCGACGAGCAATGTCGACAATGAGACCGAGGCTGCGCTGCAACGCTCGATCGAGAGAATCTCTGCCGACCGCACGACTTTGATCATCGCACACCGTCTCTCTACGGTGCGTAACGCCGACATCATCGCCGTCCTCGACGGCGGTCGAATCACCGAACTCGGAACACATGAGGAACTTCTCGAGCACGAGGGCCTCTACGAGCGCCTGTGGAAAGTTCAGACGGGTGAGTCAGCGGCACAGGCGGCCTGATTGCAAATACTGTCGGAAAGTCACCTCGACGCGGCGACTCAATTCAAAGCCATCAACCTCCTCGCAATCTTGAATGGACCCCGAAGATCTGAGCACGCCTGAACTCTCTGGCCTCTCCACAATGTTGGGTATCACCATCACCGCATTCGGTGATGGAGAGTGTACGGTAGAAGCAACTGTCACAGATTCACATCTGAACAAGGGCGGCGTCGCCCACGGAGGCCTTCATGCAACCATGCTCGACACTGCCCTGGGCGGCGCTCTCGTCAGCGCTTTGCGCAAGGAGGAATGGTGCGCCACCGCTCAACTCGACCTCTCTTACCTCGATCCCGCCTATTCCGGGAGTCACCTCTACGCACATGGTCGGGTCATCCGCAAGGGACGAAACATCGCACATCTGGAAGGCGAAATCGTCGATCAGGACGGCAAAACCATCGCCACGGGCAAAGGCACATGGGCGATTTGGGTGAATCGTCCGAAGAGCTTGGGTGGTAGTGAATGAATACCACGCCGGCGAAGGATTGATGGTGGAGGCCACCCCGTGGGAATTCAATGTCTCGTCTTGACTCGCTCATCTGGTTGCTGCTCGGGTTCGCCCAATTACTCGTAGGCGCTGCGATTGGCGGCGACCCGATTCTAGACCTGTTGGCTGCACTCTTACAGGGTACCGGCTACAGTTCTGTATTGCTGGGATTGTACTTTCTGATATTTCTCGCGCGCCACCAGAAGGAGTTTGCGAATTCCTATTCCAAGGTCGAAAGGACGACTCTCGTGCGCAACGAGAAGACAGGTGTTCTCGAATTAAAGGCCAGTTCCACTCTTGGCTCCAAAGCGTTCTGGTATGCGATACCTGTTGGACTCACCTTGCTCAGCGCCGTCGTCTATCTCGTCGTGGGTTGAGGAGGCATTGAATGTCGAAATCCAACCGTGATTTCGGCGATATGGTCGATGATATAATCGATAATCCCGCATATGAGATGCTGGGTGGATATCACATCTTCCTTCGGCGCATCGCGATTCCAATAATCCTCCTTCTGATCGCGATGGTTGTCTACGACCTGACCAACAATCAACTCGCTACGGGAATCATCACCGGCCTCGCGCTCGGACCGGTCCTTGGCCTCGAGCGCGCACTCGCCGAATGGCAAATCCGCAAGTGAGGGGCGACGCCATTCGCAACACCGATGCCGCCGAAGGGGTGAAAGGGGTCATTCCTCCTGAGGTGATTGATGGTATCTCTGAGTGACCTCGACCTTTTCTCTCTGCTAGGCTTTGGTGAAGCCGCCGGAATGGAACTTCTTTTCGCCGCATCAGCCCTGATTGGAGGAATACTCTTCCTGCTTTGGTTCGCTCTGATGATGATCGGTGGCATCGCTGCCGACATCTTCGATGGAATCTTCGACACCAATCTCGAAGCACTGGGCGCAGATGCATCATTCAAGGCTCTGACCTTTCAGGGGATCATGGCTTTCCTGATGTTCTTTGGCCTCGCCGGCCTTTACACTCTGAAGGCAGATGGTGGCGATTCCCTCGCAATCATCGCCGGCGGTGTTGCCGGTTTCGCCTCGATGTACGGTACTGGCAAATTATTCCAATTCTTCATCGGTTTACAAGCCTCAGGAACTGTAGAAATTTCTGAAGCCATCGGCTCAAGAGGATCGGTTTACCTGCGTATTCCCGAAGGCGGTGTCGGCCAGGTTAATATTGAAGCGGGCGGTGGAAGTCGAAACTTCAGCGCCAAGGCAGAAGATGGCCAAGGCATCGCCACGGGCGATTTCGTTGAAGTCGTCGACACGATTTCTGGAACCCTCATCGTCAAACGAGTTTGATTTCGCCTCTCCAGCCCAATTTCACGACTGCGCCGGCAAAGCATTCATCATGTCAGGCGTTTTGTCAAGGGTCGGAGCGGTGTTGAGTGAGTAGCCACGGTGTAATCGGTACGATAACAATCTTTGCGATAGTCTTGGTTTTGGTGGCAACTGTCATCTTCTTCGCACAGCGCTACAAGCGATGCCCTCCCGACAAGGTGATGGTCATCTATGGTCGAACGAAGGGTGGAAAAGCCTCACGCACGATTCATGGTGGTGCCGCGCTGGTCTGGCCGTTGATTCAGGACTATGCATTCCTTTCCTTGACACCGATGACGATTAATATCGATTTGCAGAACGCTCTGTCGATGCAGAATATCCGCATCAATGTGCCCTCAACCTTCACCATCGGTGTCAGCACCCAACCTTCAATCATGACCAATGCTGCTGAGCGTCTATTGCAACTCCCCCCAAATCAGGTCGAAGAGATGGCGAGGGAGATCATCTTCGGTCAACTCCGTCTGACGGTCGCTTCGCTGACCATCGAGCAGATCAACCAGGATCGAGACTCTTTCCTCGAGTTGACTCGAGCCAACGTCGATACCGAATTGCATAAGATCGGACTCTTTCTGATCAACGTCAATCTGGTCGACATCACAGACGAGTCCGACTATATCGAGAGCATCGGAAAGAAGGCAGCTGCGACTGCTGTCGAGAATGCTCGCATCGATGTCGCCAACGCCGAGAGGGATGGTGCGGTAGGATCTGCCGAGGCCAACCGCGTCAAGGAAATCGAGGTTGCCAAGAATTTGGCCGCTGCTGAGAAGGGCCGCAAGGCGGCGAAGGCCGACGAGCGTGTTTTCGTCAATCAACAGGAATCACTCGCCGTATCTGGTGAGAACGCTGCGGCGGCTGAAATCGCCAATTCAAATGCAGACTTGATCGAGGCCGAAGCCTCCGCCAGTCAGCGCTCCGAAGTCGCGAATGCACTAGCCCAGGCTGCAATCGAGCGCGCTCGATACTCTGAGGAAGAGGAGCGCTTGAAGGCCAGCGACATTGTTCGAGAAAACATCCAGAAGCAGCAAATCGAGATCGCTGCCGAGGCGGAAGCCGAGCGCCAGCGGCGCATCGCCGCGGGTGAGGCAGACGCAACTCTTGCCAAGTACAAAGCGGAAGCTGCAGGAATCAAATTGGTACTCGAAGCCAAGGCATCGGGTTATGGTAAACTCGTAATCAGCGCCAATAACGACGCCAAGGCAGCAGCGACGCTGCTGATGGTCGAGAAACTCGAAGATATGGTGGCCGCGCAAGCAGAAGCCATCCGCGGCCTGAAAATCGATTCTATCACGGTGTGGGACAGCGGGGGAGCCGCTGGCGAAGGCAGTTCGACCTCGAATTTCCTCGCCAACCTCGTCAAGAGCGTTCCACCTCTGCACGAGGTCGCAGCGAACGCAGGCTTCGACCTCCCTGAGTATTTGGGCAGCCTGCGCGTGGACGACGAATCTTGAGAGTCATCACCCCGCCTGAGAGACGCCGTCCCGATGGGATAGTCAGACTCATGAACGGTTGATTGCTCGCATTGCCCATGAAGACCGAGGACGTCGTCATCATCGGAGGAGCGCGAACTCCATTCTGCGAGTGGCTCGGCGGCAAACGAGGAGACGGAGAAGTTGGGGGAAGGCTCGCTTCGGTAAGCGCCGAGGAACTCGGAACCATCGCCATCAAGGGCGCCCTCGAAAAGACTGGCACAGACCCACAAGCGGTCGACCACGTCGTCATGGGTCACGCACTGCAAACGAGCAGTCAGGCGATTTTCGGGGCTCGCCACGCAGGCTTGAGGGCAGGTATCCCGCAAGAAGTCCCAATGCTCACACTCAATCGACTCTGCGGCAGTGGAGTCCAAGCCATCGTCAGCGGAGCGCAGATGATCATGCTCGGCGAAGCAGAAGTAGTAGTCGCAGGCGGGATGGAGAACCTCAGTCAAGCACCCCATGTCCTGCGCGGCATGCGAGACACATACAGGCTCGGCAGACCACCACAGAGTGGCTATGTCCTACCGAGGAACATGGAGGATTATCTCTTCACCAATCTGCTCGACTCGACCTGTGATTCCTTCATGGCACAAACCAGTGACCGACTCTGCACACAAGTTGGAGTCGACAGAGAGGAGACCGACGCCTTCGCTGTGCTTTCCCACTCCCGAACCCAGAACAGCGTTGATGCCGGCGTCTGGGCTGAGGAGATAGTCGAAGTCGAAACCCCAGATGGCACAGTAACAGCAGCCCATGAGGACCACTTCGTCCGCGGAACCACAATCGAATCCCTCGCCAGCCTGCGAACCCACTTCGGACCAGACTCTCTGGTCACAGCCGGCAACGCTTCAGGAGTGGTCGATGGAGCCGCAGCGGTCGTCATCAAATCGGCGAGCAGAGCAGCTGCCGACGGCGACGAACCTCTCGCCCGCATCGTCTCTTGGGGCATCGTCGGCCTCGACCCAGCGATAATGGCAGCAGGACCAGTCCCGAGCAGCCGCCTCGCCCTCGAGAACGCCAACCTAGCGATCGAAGACATCGACCGCTGGGAGATCAACGAAGCATTCGCCGGTCAAGCGGTCGCCTGCATGATGGAATTGGGAATCAGCTCCGACATCGTCAATGTCAACGGCGGAGCTGTCGGCCTCGGCCATCCCCTCGCTGCGACGGGCACTCGCCTCACCCTCACCCTCGCACTGGAACTCAAACGCAGTGGTGGGCGCTACGGCATCGCAACAGCGTGCATCGGTGGTGGGCAGGGAATCGCCATCATCATCGAGTCAGTCTGACCATTTCACTCGTTATCCGCCGTAGGAGGTGTTATCTCTCAAGTGGCTATGCAGAACCTAGTGATAACATGAATATACGCCCAAGTATTTTGCAAAAGGAGCACACCATCACCGAGCACATCGAAGGGACGGGGCACGCAAACAAGAAACGCAGCCTGATGAAGACCCTGACATGGAGACTCCTCGCGTCGACGGACACCGTCATAATCGCCAGAGTCCTCACCGGAAGTTGGACGGTAGGTCTCGGCATAGCCGGCGTCGAGATAGTGACCAAGATGATACTGTACTACCTGCACGAGCGTGGCTGGAGCAAGTGGGATTGGGGCCTAGAGGACGTCGATGTAGATGTGGCTGCCCTGGCAGAACATCGCCCCGTTCATTGAGATGTCACAAGCGGCCTATCTGGGCAACGATGAGAGCCGACTGTAGCTGATGCTAACAGACGGAATCCGAGGAAGCTGAAGTGATGTTCCAACCTCTGAATCGGAGGCATGGAATTCAATCGACCTCGTCCCGTTAGATTTTTTGTGGTCTATTTCCGAAGGTATAGAAATCGGGTTACAGGCGATTTTCAGACCGTTCAGGTTAATTGATTGACCAATCCGGGTACGCCCGTTAACCATGGGGCAGAGTAGTTCGCGGATATTCATGAAGGCGGTCAGCTGGAGGGCCATAGCGACCCTTACCGGTGTGGCGATAATCCTCGCCATAACAGGTGAATTCGAATACGGTGCGATTTTCGCTGCGGCTGACATATCGCTCAAGATGGTCTTCTATTACCTGCACGAGAGAGGCTGGGAAATGATCGAATGGGGCGCCATCGCCACCGACTGAAAATCAGTTTCGGTCAGTTCAAATCTCGATTAACTCGACGATATCCATCAGATATCGAACCAGACCCACAGCCACAGCAAACAGGTAAGGATAGGTCAAGACTCGCTGAGGTAACATCTTGATCGCCGTCTTCGCTCCCGTCCAAGCAGCCAACAAGACGACGAATGGCAGGAATATCGCCAAACTATCCAGAGCCAGCAACTGATCGACCAATGCCGGTTCTATCAGCAGGTGACAGATGACAGCGATCGGTACCACCCGCATGACGATCAGATATGATGTTCCAGCTGCACGATGCGGCTCGAAGCGCAGAATCGTACGATTCAGCATGGTGAAGATCATACCACCACCAAAACCGATCAGACCCACCGATATGCCGCCAGCCAGACAACCGACTCGGTACTTGAACAGGGTCTCGGCATCAATGAATGGATCACAATCCTCACTCGAGACATCGGTTTGCTGCTCCTCTTTTAATTTCGACAGCCCGCGATAGATCACCCAAGCCAGAAGACATATCGCGACCAGTTTGAGAGCATCATCCTCGAACTCAGCAAACAGCATCTGAGCCAGCAACGCTCCCAGCGCCGCTCCGAAAAGAGCCAGAATACGACCCTTGCGCCCGACATGGGTGACCGTGTAGCCACCCTGGTCGTGGGCTCTGCGAGAACCGACGCTGACGAACCAGACCAGCAGCAGTGAGGAGACGATGGAGAGACGAAGATCCCAACCGAGGATGTAGTAGAAGGTAGGCACGAAAAGGACGCCTCCACCCAGACCCAGCGGCGCGAACATGAATGAGGTGATGAGAATCACAGCCAGAGCGAAATACAGTTCCATCAATCTCTTTCTCCGATTATGAAATGCTCTTTTCTCGGCGCCAGCGGCCGCTTCATCCAGAGGGGTCGCCGCTCGCCTCGGGGATGAGTCTCACGGTCTTTGGCCCACTTGTTCCAGCGTTTGTAATACTCGAAGGACTTCTGCCGGTCAACCTCGATATCGCCGTACTCCTCACCCTCACTAGGTCGGGATAACCGGACCTTCTGGAGCCAGCAATGGGCTCCGGATATCGGGTCGGGTTGTACGGCGTGGGTGATGTTCTGGTGAACCCCACCGTCTCTCCACCAGATTCTGTTGGTGTCCGGGTCATCGGATTTCCACGGCTCGATTCCGCTCACCGTTCTCATTCGCATCTTGCCGTTGCCGGTATCCTCGATGCTCACCGTATTGGTCAGGAAGCGGTTGCCAGCATCCTGACTTCGCCGCCAACGCCCGATATGGTGTGAGCAGCCGACAACGCCTGGCTTGATGCCCTCTGTGACCCAGACCTTGTCGACGAACCAGCCGATTTCAGTCTCAATCTTGAGCAGGTCACCCTCAGCGACGCCTAGTCTCCTTGCGTCCTTCGGGTGAATCCAGATCGGATTTCTATGAGCTATCTCAACCAGCCATTTCGCGTTTGCCGAGCGAGAATGGATGTGTTGAGGTAGGCGGAAGTTAGGGAGTAGGCAGTACTCGTCTTCACCCGTGAGGTTGTCGGGATGAACGTGCGATTTCTGTCGATAATGAGGGATTGAATGCTCTGGGTGGCCGAATTCGATCATCGTCTCTGAGTAGAATTCCTGCTTGCCTGAAGGGGTTGGCCAGCCGTCCTTCTCGTATTTCTTGTAAGTCGATTCCTCGATCAGGAAAGCGCCGTGTTTGCGCATGTAACCCAAGGCATCCGTGCCTTCTGCCGCCGCCGCATCTGGTAGTCCGGGAACGCGCTCGAAGAGATATTGGTAATACTCGTCGATGGTGATTTTTTCACCTTCCCGGTATGGACTCATGAAGTGCTTGCGGATGCCCATCGTCCCATCGTCGATCCGCCATGACAACTCGTTCCAGAATTCATCCTCCTCCCACACTTCGCCCGGATTGACCTCGTGAGTGAACTCGACCTCGCGCCCCTCGCGCCTCGCGTATTCGCGCAGAACCGGTTGCCGGAAAGCCACCCATTTGCCCGAACTCGTCGCGTAGGAGTTGACATCGTGGCGCTCGCTGGCGTGCCCCATCGGCAGGACGTAATCGGCGAAGAACGCGGTCTCGTTCCACGTCGGCGTCAGAGCAATGTGGCAGCCGACCGATTCCTCATTCTGAAGCATCTCCATCCAGGAGAAGCCGTCAGGATAGGTCCATACCGGATTGAAAACTCGGGTGAAATAGACGTCCATGCTTCCACGACCCTCCTTGATCATATGGGGTAGGATATGGCTCATCTCATAGTGAGCGAGCGTGTATTCGGGTGGGAAGTGAAGTTCGTTCCAGCCGTCTGGGTCGGGTGGTTCATCGAACAGTTCTGGCTTGAATTTCGACCATGAATTGGGAGCGGTTCCTCCTACAGTCCCTACTGATCCAGTCAAGACGTTGAGGAAGTGGAGTGTGCGGCTGACCTGCCAGCCACCGAGGTTGCCGATCGCTGCACTGCGCCACACATGTGTGCACAATCGTGAGCCGGAGCCAGCGACGACTTCGCCAGCTTCGATGACCTGTTCGACTGGAATCCGGCATTCTTCGGCAGCGAATTCCGGTGTGTATTCTGCATATTCCTCGATTAACAACTCGATGAATCGTTCAAATTCGCAAGCCTCGTCAGGATGAACCGCCTTCATCCAATCATCCCAATTGACTTGCGTCTCCATGAACTCTCGATCATACAGGCCGCGCTCGAGAATCATCTTCGCCCAAGCGAGGAAGAGCGCCGGCTCCGAGCCCGGCCAAGTCGGCAGCCAATGGTCTGCCATAGCTGCAGTATTGGAGAGTCGAGGGTCGATGACGATGAGCTTCGCTCCGTCCATCATCCCCTCGAGAATTCGTTGTGCGTGAGGATTGAAATAATGCCCGGTTTCAAGGTGCGAGGAGGTCAGGAGAATGACCTTTGCATTGGTGTGATCGGGGCTTGGTCTGTCGAATTTATGCCATAGCGCATATCCGGTACGTGCGCCGGCCGAACAGATGTTCGTATGTGAATTATGGCCGTCAACCCCCCAAGCTCTGAGGACTCGATTCATGAATCCCTCGTGGCCGGGCCTGCCCACATGATAGACGACTCTGTCGACTGCACCCGTCTTCAACGAGGCGCGGATCTTGGCTGAGATCTCATCGAGCGCCTCGTCCCACGAAATCCGTTCCCAACCACCGTTCCCGCGTGCGCCGACGCGCCGCATCGGGTGCATGATACGCTCGGTGTCCTGGATCTGATTGATGGTCGCTGGACCCTTTGCGCAATTGCGCCCGCGACTTCCTGGGTGGTGAGGGTTTCCTTCGAATTTGCTTACTTGACCGGTTTCTTTGTCAACGTAAGCGAGTAATCCGCATGCTGATTCGCAATTGAAGCAGGTCGTTGGCACCAACGAATACTTTCGCTCGACGCGTTCGGGCCAAGCATTGGCGTCGAGCTCGATATGCTCGTTCCATTCCTCTGCTGCAGGGTACTTCCGCAGCGGTCCATAATTGCCCGAATCATGTTCGCGGTCGAGGTTCGGAATGATGCGCAGTTTCTGCGCGATTCCCTCGATGAATGTCTTCGCCATCTTCTTCACCTCAATGCAGAGTCTCCATCTGCGGTTCGATCACCATACGGTGAGCATGCATGCTCACCGCGGCCAGACAAGCAATTGCGAGAACCAGAGAGAAGAGATTGGGAGAGACCAGGAGAATAAGCGAGGCAATTCCAGCCACCAACATCTCGACGAACATCTTCGCCGTCAGGAAGCGGTCTTCCGACCAAGAGCGCCCACGTGCTTGGCCGAACAGCCAAGCGGTGTAAACACCCGTGAGAGTCGCCAGAGGAATTCCTGCGATGGCGAGATATTCGAGATAGGCACGGTCGAGGTCGAAGTAGAGAACCGCGCCACTGCAAGCCAGAATGCCAGCGAAACCGCCGAGGATGTAAGCACCTTTGACCAGCCATGAATCCCAGTTCGGCCTGAGCAGCACGTAGAGGAAGCGATCGGGCCGATCGAGGTCCTTGACCAGCAGGAATCCAGTCAGGCCGAGGAAGATGGTGCAGCCGATGACCAACTGCCACCACAATTCATCGGTCATCTGCAACAAACCGGTGAACATCATCAGCATCGCCATCAGATATGTTCCAGCGGCGACAGCCTTGGTGGTGAGGTAAGCCGAGACTTCCCAACCCCAGAGGATTCCCTTCGAAGGTTGGTCGTACGAGCGCTTGGGCTTACCCGCTTGCTCGTCCAAGCGCTCCATCACATCGCGAACCAAGGCGCGGTCGCGCGGATTCGCCGACTTCGCCTTCTTCTCCAGCGCCAATTGAACAATCATCGAATTCGTATCGGCGGCCCCGCGGCGCTGTTCGGCATATTTCGCGAAATGCCCAACCCCAGCCGCCTGATCCGTCCAGAGGTATTCTCCAGAACGCTCGGTTGCATGAGGATCCAACATCTCCTCGCTGGTCTCGACATAGAAGACGTTCGGCCTAGCCCCAGACTCGGGCTTGCGAACGGTGGTCACATGGTCTCTCAAGTAACCCGAAATTGAAGAGTTCTCATCGTCCATATCTCCCGAGATGATGGCCTCGGTCGGACAGACGATGACACAAGCAGGCTCGTAAGAATGCTCGATGCGGTGCGCACAATAATTGCACTTCGCCGCAGTTCCCTTGTTCGGGTCGATGTAAAGCGCGTCATAGGGACAAGCTTGCATGCAGGATCTGCAACCGATGCAGCGATCATCATCGAAGTCGACGATGCCGTCATCGCGTGTGAACAGCGCGGTCGTTGGACAGATCGTCGTACAAGGCGCATCCTCACAATGATTGCAGCGATGGACGCTGAACTCCCTCGTGACGTCGGGGTACGTGCCCTTCTCGATGTACTTCACGTGGGTGCGGTTGACGCCGATCGGGACGTCGTGTTCAGACTTGCAGGCGACTGTGCAGGCATGGCAGCCGATGCACTTCCTGTTGTCTATCACGAAGCCGTAATTCACCATTTCATCACCTCTCTTCTGAATATCATCACGAGTTCAGATGTGCTGCATCCCTCGGTTGCTTGAGGCGGCACATTCATTCTTTCCCAGGTCCATGATATCCTGTTCTTCTTCGCGAAGGCTGAGTGCACCGGCATTCACCTTTCGAATCTGATTGTAGATATCGGGTTGTTCGCGCATGTTCTCCTTCATGTATTCTACGAATTCATCCTCACCCTCGATGCCATATATGTCTTCGTTGAGTTTCTTCACCGTGCCGAAATCGTTGAGGATGAGATAATCCTCGTTGGATTCTCTGCGCCAATCCGAATAATGTCCTGGTAGAACGATCAAATCATCGGGCAGGACAGTGATTCGCTGTTTCAGCGTCGCATAGAGTTGCTTCGCCCATTCGACGACTCGTTTGCCGAGATCGGGTCTGCCGACGCTGACGATGAAGACAGTATCTCCTGAAATCAGGTATTTCTCATCGACGACAAAAGCCGTCGAACCGGGAGTGTGCCCCGGTGCGTGAGTGCACAGAACCGAAGGACCACCATCTCGCTTGAAATGAATGAGTTCTCCATCGACGATCGAAGTGTAATCGAAGACAGATACAGCATAATCTCCGTCATGAGCGTGAAATTCAGCCCCGGTCGCCGCAGCGATTCTGGGGCTGCCCGAGATGTAATCTGCTTGTAGATGAGTCTCGAGAACATGGCGTATATCAGCGCCGCGAGAGGCGGCGAATTCGACATAGAATTCGACAGCGCGCGAGGCATCGAAGAGCATCATCTGTTCGCCGTGGATGAGACCATAGGAGCAGGAGGCCTTACCCGGTCGATTGAACTGCCATATCTCGTAGTCTTCGTCAGCCGAATTGATTCGTTTAGGGATCAGGAGGTTCCCCCAAGTCACGATTCCACCTTCCAGCCAACTGATATCTTCACGGCCTTGTGAATCGAGGATGTCGGCGACGAATTGAGCCGAACCTTCCTTGGCACAGATGACCTTCACCGGTCTACCCTTCGGTAACTTCGCCGTACAACCCTCGGGGTCTTCCATGAAGTCGAAGTACGGGATGTTGTACATCTCGACGTCATTGGGTCCCTCGACCATGAATAGTTGGTGATTCTTCTCATTGCGAACATCGAGGTAGATGACGTCGTCCTTGCTTTCAATCGAATCGTAGAGTTCATTCGCCGAATAGCTCGTGATTGACACCTTGTTCACCTCAGACGAATAGTTGGATATCGGCATCGATGGCGAAATCGAGGAAAGCGGCAGCGCCGGCATAAGAGATGCCGTCGATGAAATCCTTCTTTTCGAAGCCGAACACATCCATCGTCATCTGGCAAGCGATGAGTTCGACATCCAGCATCAAACACATCTCTCGCAGTTCGGTGATAGTCGCGACGCCCTTGTTAGCGAATGTCTTCTTCATCAGGGCAGTCGCGACTGTGTCGAAGCCCGGAACGACGCCGCTGACGGCGTGTGGAATCGGCCAGTTGAGGCTCTGGAACCCCTTTGGACCGAATGGCATCTTCATAGGCATCGCCGGGTTAGCAGCAGGCGTGACTTTCGCCTTGATGTCGGGTTTGAGAAGAGGAAGTCCGTAGAAGGTGAAGAAGACCTTGGTTTCAATCCCCATCGCTGCTGCGGTGGAAGCGAGAATGAATGGTGGGTAAGCCCAATCCAGAGATCCTTGTGAGGCGATAATCGCCATTTTCTTCGGCTCATCGTCAGCCATTTCACTCACCCTTCTGGACATAGAAATGGTACTTGCCATCAGCCTCGGATGATTCGAGTATGAGATGGCCGACTCGACCCGCCCACGCAGGCATGTCCTTGCACGACCCTGGATCTGTCGTGGTGACGCGCAGGACCGTTCCTGCCCCCATCGTATCAATCTTCATTTTAGTCTTCAGAACAGGCATAGGGCAATTCATCCCGCTGCAGTCTATCTCATCATCATGATTCATTTTCTCACATCCTCCCCCTGACCTCTGCCTGCGTCTCCTTCAGGCATTCCAGCATCTTCTCGATCAGCGGACTGTCCACCGCATAGAGGACACGGTGCCCCTCGCGCCGACTGGTCAGAATTCCTTGGTGGTACATCCGACGGAGGTGCTGAGAGGTGACTGGTTGACTGAGACCGAGGGCTTGTTGAATATCCTTGACACTGTGTTCATTCACTCTGACCAACTCGACGATTCGCAAGCGATCAGGGTGACCCATGGTCTTGATTATCGTCGATACTTCCTGCAGGAAATCAACGTCTAACTCGGATACTGGCTCTGTCATCGTCATCTCAATCTCGCACCGACAAGATGTCGGTCGGAATAAAATGATTTTGTTATATAGAGAAATTGTAATGTTCACGGATGGTAGTCGACCTCTCCCCATCCCGCAACCGGATTAGGAATTCCTGCTCGATTAGAGTGCATACTGCGCATACCCGATGGTCTAGAGGAGAATACCGATTATCGCGCCGCCGGCCAACCAAGCACCGAGGGCGGAGCCGATGTTACCGAATGCGGTGACGAGCAGGACTCTGCCGACCCGATTGTTCCAGAAGACGTCCAAATCCTGCAGCGCGAGGAATTCTGCTGCGTCTTTTCCAGTCGGCGCTGCGACCTTCAACTGGGTATAGCCGGCGAACCAGCCTGCCGCCAGAGTTGGGTTGAGACTGGTGATTGGGGAGGCGGCTGCGCCGACGAGGATCGAGAGTGGGTGTCCTCGAGCCAACGCGACGCCGATTCCTGCTAAGGCTGCGTTGGCCGCCAACCAATACCACAGCGTTTCCTTCAGTGCATCTGTCTCGCCATTGTAGACCAGCCAGCCTACTACTGAGGCGAGGAAGAGTGGAATCGCCCACATGATGACCTTTGGCCAGCGAGGTTTGGGTGGCTCCTCGCGCAGGTTGGCGAGATTCGAGGTGGTCTCCTGCGGAGGCTTCTGCAGGTTGTCGACGATGCCGCTCAGATGGCCTGCGCCGACCACTGCGAGGATGCGGCCCTTGCCTCGAATCTGCTGGATTCTGCCTGCGAGGTAAGCGTCGCGCTCATCGATGAGCACTTCCCCTGCGCGCGGCGCCACGGCCTTCGCTTCCTCCATCATGGCGCTGAGAAGGTCGGTATCCTCTAGCATCTCATCAAAGTCGACCACTTCATCATCGTCCTCATCCCAGAGCAGGGCATTGAGGACTCGCCATTTCTCGCGCAGACCCATCTTGCGCCAGGCTCTGCGCAAGGTGATGACGACATCGCGGTCGATGAGTTCGTGCGGGATCTCGGCTGCATCAGCAGCCTCGATGGCGGCGAGCAACTCCGCACCCGGCTTCTCTCCAGTCTCGATGCCCATCCGTCGCTGTTGGGCGGCGAGGGCTGATTGCAGGAGAATCATCGAGGAACGGCCCTCATTTATGATATTCAGAAGGTCGGAGTTTGCAAGGTCGTCAGGCCTCTTGAGGGACTTCAGTCGCGACTCGCACAACTCAACCGCGATGAGGTCCGGCGCGTATTCATCGATTTGCTCGCGCACCAGAGCGACCGAAGCTGAACTGACGTGAGCGGTACCGACGAGACGTAAGTTATCGTCGATATCAATGACATTCTGCCCCATCCCTCTCACCTCGATTCATTCGACCGCACGCATCGATGCGTACAGGTCTGCGTGCGCTTCGACATCGTGCACCCTGATGATGTCGACCCCCTTCGAAGGCGCCTTTGCTGCGATGCCCAGAGAACCTGCCAGCCGCTCACTGCTGTCTTCCCTGCCGAGCAGGTCTGCGAACATCCGCTTGCGACTGACGCCCCACATCAGTGGCATTCTCTCATCCGGAAGAATGCCGCGACCAGCCGACAGAAGGTCGGTGTTGTGGTCGAGCATCTTGCCGAATCCGATGCCCGGATCCGCAACCACTCGTCGTGGGTCGATCCCGGCATCGAACAATCGCTTCGCCACCTCGCCAAGCCTTTGCCGGACCTCGGCGACGACGTCGCCATAATCAGGGTCATTCTGCATATTCTCCGGCAACCCCTGCATATGCATCAGACAGACCGGGCAGCCGTATTCGACGATTACCTCGAGCATCTCAGAATCACTCAGAGCCGAGACATCGTTGACCAGATCAGCACCCGCATCGAGCGCCGCCCTCGCGACGCTCGCACGTCGAGTATCGATCGAGATACCGACATCAGGAAGCGCGGCGCGCACCGCCTCGACGACAGGCAGCACGCGCGCCGCCTCTTCGGTCGCTGCAACTGATTCAGCCCCCGGCCGAGTCGATTCACCTCCGATATCGAGCCAATCAGCGCCATTCTCCACCATACGAACCGCAAGAGCCAGAGCCTCGTCGACCGAATTCAGTCGAGAATCAGCATGAAATGAGTCGGGTGTGACGTTCAGAATACCCATCATGCGTGGAAATCCGTCATCACGGCGATTCAGGATTCGTCCCCAGTCGGCCATTTCGTCTATTCGATTCGACGCATGCTTTATGATGTGACGGAGCGGCAATCCGACGATGGTTTTGGCAGAGGACTCGCTTGAAGAAGCGTCAAGCGGCACTTCGCATGGTCTCGCTGCGTCTGCGAAAGAGGAGATGCCGACCAATGATGCGCTTGAGTTGATGGAGTCGATTCTGCAACGATTACAGCCTGCAGACAGACATGAGATCCGTGACATGATCACCAATCGAGGCTGGCTTTCGGGCGCCTTGCTGATGATGTCCGTACTGTTCTGGTGGATTGCCGTCGAGAAGGGTGGTGCTTCGCTGGGAGATGCTGACATTCCGCTCTCGATGATGGGAGAATTCGACTACGCCACCCTCGCCCTGGTCGTCCCCGTACTGGTATTCCTGACCACGGTCGTCTGGTCGGTGGGACGTGAGCGAGGGCATGCATTTATGTCTAACATCGGCGGCTTGTTCGCGATTCTGGCCCTTTACTACACCGCCGAGCCGATGGGCTTCGCTGTTCTGACGGGTGATATCGAGATGCAGACTGCTTTCTTCGCGACAGCGCGATTGCTGGCGCTGGCGGTGATGATTCATTATTCGGCCCGATTGTTCATCGATGCGATTCTGTTGCAATGGGTTCGCACCCAGATGATACACATGCCCGTCGAGTTGATTCCGGTCATGCCGGGTGCGGTTGACGAGGGTCAGGCTGATGAAGTCGGGCCGGCCGCGTGAGTGCGTGAACGACAAGCCACCGCGCCTCTCAGTCTTGCGTCTGGGTCACCGGCGCGAGCGTGACAAGCGCATCACCTCGCACCTCGGATTGACAGCCCGTGCCTTCGGTGCAGACGAGGTGATTCTCGCCGGTGAGGAGGATCCTGGCGCCCTCGAGACATGGAATTCCGTGACTTCGCGCTTCGGGGGCGACTTCGAGTGCCGATACGAGGCCAAGCCTCTGAGTTGGTTGCGTCGTTTCGTTCAGGATTCGGCTGACGGTGAGGCTGGTACTCTGGTCCATCTGACGATGTACGGCGAGCCTCTGCGTGAGGCGATCCTCAAGATTGATACCTCGAAACCGATCCTCGTCGTGGTCGGCGGCACGAAGGTTCCAGGCGAGGTGTTTCGTCTTGCAACCCACAATATCTCAATCGGAAATCAACCGCATTCCGAGGTGGCGGCTTTGGCGGTCTTCCTCGACTCTTTCGTAGGCCCGCTCGATGATGCAGATCATTTCGCGGGTGGTGAAATCAGAGTCGTACCCAGCGCTGAGAACAAACGTGTCATCACTTCCGGTGATGAATAGAAACCACAGAGAAACACAGGACAAAGGGAACCTCCGGTAGAGTTCGCTGGGGAGGCAGCCGGTTCAACTCCCAATACAATCAAACTCTGTGACTCTGTGTTCTCTGTGGTTCAAACTTTGATGCGACCAGAGCAGTCGAATCGCGCTCAATGATTAAGAGGCGTATTCAGGGAGCGTAGCCGATGTCGGGGAGCAGTCCCTGCAGGGGCTTCACACCGGGAGCCTCTGTTTCCGGCGTCACGAACCCACCTTCTTTCGCAGATGCGGCGGACCTGCTACTCGATGCACAAGCCGATGAACCGGCCTCTGGTGAGGATGGCCTGCTGCTTCTCGCCGACGGCACTCGATACCGCGGCCTTCTCTTCGGCGCACCGGTCATCGCCGAGGGAGAGTTGGTCTTCACCACTGGAATGACTGGCTATCAGGAGAGTCTCACCGACCCCTCCTTCGCCGGACAAGTGCTTACTTTCACTTGGCCATTGTTGGGGAATTATGGTGTTCACGCGGGCACGTCCGAATCCGCTGCAGTGTGTCCCCGTGGCGTGGTCTGTCGCGAATTGATCGAATTACCAGACCACCGAGATTCGATTGGAAGCGTCCATGACCTGCTCTCCGCCCATGGAGTCCCTGGAATCCAGAGTATCGATACGCGTGAGTTGACGTGCCGAGTTCGCGAACACGGCACGGTTCTGTGCATCTTCGGTCCGGCCGAACACGAACGCGAGATGCTGGTCCGGCTCGATGAGATGACGCCACCCGATGAGGCAGACCTCGTCGCCGAGGTGACCTGCGAGCAGGCGGTGTTGCTGAACGAGGGTGCGGTTGCCGAAAATGGAGAGAAATTGCCGCGGCTGGCAGTGATTGATTGCGGCATCAAGTACAATATTCTGCGTGAATTATGCAAGAGATTCGAGGTCGTCTGGTGTCCTGCGACCACGACATTCGATGAGATTCTCGAATGGCAGCCGGATGCCTTCTTCGCTTCCAATGGACCGGGCGATCCGGCTCATACCGGAGCTGCGACAACGGCGCGCGACAGCCTCGCAGGAGCCGTTCGCGCCGGCCTTCCTGTGATGGGAATATGCCTTGGCCACCAATTGATGGGATTGGCCGCTGGCCTGCGCACCTACAAGTTGCGCTACGGCCATAGAGGCGCCAACCAGCCAGTCGTCGACCTGCAGAGCGGCCGAGTAAACATCACCAGCCAGAATCACGGCTTTGCCGTAGAAGACCCTGAGAAAGGCATGCTCGCACCGCACCCGAGCGGCGTTTGCTCAGCCCGCGGGCGCAACGAATTGGGAGCTCCATTCGAGGTGCGCCATGTCAACGCCAATGACCTCACAGTCGAGGGTCTCGACCTCATTGGCAGGCGCGCATTCACCATCCAATTCCATCCAGAGGCCTGCCCTGGCCCACACGATGCAGCCCCTCTCTTCGACAGATTCCAAGAGATGGTTGCCGACCACCTCGAGGGTAAGCCCATACCAGCAGCGAGAGGTGATGCCTGATGCCACGTCGTAATGATCTCGAACGAATCGTCATTCTCGGCAGCGGCCCGATCCGCATCGGCCAAGGTGCTGAATTCGACTTCTCAGGCAGCCAGGCCTGCCGCGCCCTGCGCGCCGACGGCTACGAAATCATCCTCATCAATTCCAATCCAGCAACGATCCAGAACGACCCCGAAATGGCCGACAGAATCTACATCGAACCACTGCTTCCAGAAGTCGTCAAACGCATTTTGGAAATAGAGAAACCCGACGCCTTGCTAGCCGGAATGGGCGGCCAGACAGCCCTCAATATTGCCTCAGCACTGGCCCATGACGGCTCCCTCGATGAATTGGGAGTCGAACTCATCGGCTGCGATCTCATAGCGATCGACGAGGCAGAAGACCGCGACCTCTTCAAGCAGGTCTGCGAAGAGATTGACCTGCCGGTCTGCAAGGCGCTGGCCTGCGATTCGATCGAGGCTGTAATCGCGGCAGCCGAGACGCTCGGAGGCTTCCCGCTGCTCATCCGTCCTGCCTACACTCTGGGGGGTTTGGGCGGAGGCACGGCGCATGACATGGGGCAGCTGGTGGAGATTGCGAGTCAGGGTATTCTGCATTCTGCTATCGGCCAGGTTTTGATTGAAGTGAGCATCCTCGGCTGGCAGGAACACGAGTACGAAGTGATGCGCGACGCCGCTGATAACGCGATCATCGTCTGCACGATGGAGAACATCGACCCGATGGGAGTTCACACCGGAGAATCGGTCGTCGTAGCACCCCAACAAACCCTCTCCGACCGCGACCATCAAGGCCTGCGAAACGCCGCACTACGCCTCATTCGCCGTCTTAACATCAAGGGGGGATGCAATGTCCAGTTCGCAGTCGACCAAGCCACTGGAGATTTTCGAGTGATCGAGGTCAATCCCCGCGTATCTCGCTCCTCGGCACTCGCCTCCAAAGCTACCGGTTACCCTATCGCGCGGATGGCTGCTCTCATCGCAGTCGGCTACAATTTGGATGAGTTACCCAACCCGATTACTGGTGAGGGTACGACCGCTGCCTTCGAGCCGACGCTGGATTATTGCGTGGTGAAGATTCCACGTTGGCCTTTTGATAAATTCCGCACCGCCGACCGGACGATTGGCACCTCGATGAAGTCGACGGGCGAAGTGATGGCCATAGGCCGTTGTTTCGAGGAGGCCTTCCTCAAGGCCTGGGCCAGTCTTGAGTATGGTCCTCCCCACCCGAGGCCGCTGACGATGGCCGATGACTCGGGCGGCGAGTCGATGGACGAGCGCGCGGGGGAGCCATTGCCCGAAGCGCTGCTCGAGGATTGGCTCAGAGTTCCTACCGACAGGCGCATGGGTGCTTTGTTCGAGGCTTTCAGGCGTGGTTACACCATCGAGGATGTGCGCGACCTGTCGGGTGGTATAACCCGCTGGTTCCTGCATCGCTTCGAGCGCATGGCTGCGCTCGAGACGGAGATTCGTGCCGCTGGCGAACTCGGAATGGTTCCCACTGAGATTCCACCCTTCGAGATGCGGCGCTGGAAGGGTTCTGGATTCAGCGATGCCCACATCGCTGATGCGCTCGCAGGATTCCCTGCGAGCGGTTGGAAATCACTGGATGAGGGTGAGGGTGAAGACGCTGTGATGGCTCGACGTCACACGCTTTCGATTCATCCCCGTTTCCGGATGGTCGATTCCTGCGCTGCCGAATTCGCCGCCCTCACGCCATATTATTACGCCACTTACGAGGGCGGCAGCGCACCCGCCGGCATCGATTACATCCCCCACCTCGAAGCCTCGAGCAAGGAGCGTATCGTCGTCGTCGGCAGCGGCCCGATTCGCATCGGGCAGGGAATCGAATTCGATTATGGCTGCGTCCATGCAGTAGGTGCGATTCAGGACCTCGGCCATGAAGCGATCATCATCAACAACAATCCTGAAACGGTCTCAACCGACTTCGATACAAGCGACCGTCTCTACTTCGAACCTTTGACGCTCGAGCACACCAGCGAAGTTCTGTTGCGTGAGCGCGCGCATGGAATCTTGCTGCAATTCGGCGGCCAGACGGCGATCAACCTCGCTCTACCGCTGGCCGCCCGCCTGCCTCATCTGGAAATGATGGGACTCTCCCTCGAGATGAAAGGCACATCTCCCGAAGCGGTAGACGAGGCGAGTGACCGCCAACGCTTCGAGGGATTCGCCCAAAGAGTCGGCCTCAGAATGCCAAACGGCAGCACCGCCTCAACCCCAGAAGGAGTCCGCGATGCGGTGCAAGAGATAGGCTATCCAGTGCTCATCAGACCGTCCTATGTTCTCGGCGGTCGAGGCATGGAGATCCTCTCGAACGACCGCCAATTAGAGGCTTACATGAAGGAGGCATTCCTTTCGCCAGAAAGGCCACTACTCGTCGACGAGTATCTCGGAAACGCCATCGAACTCGACGTTGATGCTGTCTGTGATGGAGACGAGGTGTTGATCGGCGCGATTATGGAACACCTCGAAGAAGCCGGCATCCATTCAGGTGATTCAACCTGTTTCATCCCGCCGCAGAATGTCTCGAAGAGGATCTTGGCAGAGGTGGAGGATTGGACGCGAAGAATCGGCATCGAGCTCGGTGTGAAGGGCTGCTACAACATCCAATTCGCGATACGTGGCGAGACCCTCTACGTCCTCGAAGTCAACCCACGAGGCTCCCGAACGTTCCCCTTCGTCGCCAAGGCTACCGGTGTTCCACTTGCTAGAATCGCGGCTCGGCTGGCGCTGGGTGAGAAGTTGTGTGATATGTCGGTGCCGAAGCCGCAGACCGAGGCCGTGTGTGTCAAGGCTCCCGTGTTTCCGTTCATCCAATTACGCGGCCTCGACCCCGCGCCCGGCCCCGAGATGAAGAGCACGGGCGAAGTGATGGGCAGTCATGTGCGGGCGGCGGCGGCCTATCTCAAAGCGAGGTTGGCGACCGAGTTGCCGGTGCCGACCGAGGGCGGTGTCTACATCACCGTCAAGAACGCCGACAAATACGATGTCATTCCTCTGGCGCAAGAGTTGGAGGAAATGGGTTTCACCATTTACGCTACACGCGGGACTTCGCATGTCCTGAGGGATTCTGGTGGCGTCGACGTTCAGACTTGTTACCGTATCACCGAAGGTCTGACTCCTGATGCCCTTGATTTGATGCGTCAGGGTAAGATTCACCTGATCATCAACACACCCCGCAATACCGGCGGGGCGGTGTTGGACGGCAATATGATGCGGAGACTCGCCGTCGAATTGAACATTCCATTCGTGACGACGATGGCTGGTGCGAGGATGGAGGTCAGGGCCATCGACGAGGCGATGCAAGGCATGCCCGAGCCTCGCCTGCTCAAAATCGCAACCCTCGGTTAGATTCAATATCGCAGGCGCTGAGCGGTGGTTCGTAGCCACGGAGTGATCAGTATGGACCTTGCATCGATTGCAGCTTACATCACTGCGGCCATGCAAGGTGTCGTTTTCGGGGGTATCACGGCAATTGCCGTCAGGTTGACAGTGAGAGTCGTGGGTTATATTCTCACAGCGGAGTTATTCTTGCTGAAATTCCTACAAACTTATGGAATCATCGCATTTGATTGGGGCAGACTGACCGGTGGCCTTCTGACCGGTGGATTTGACGAGAACAAATTCGCTGAAACGTTTTCATCAGCTCTGCTGCAAACCGGTGGATTCGGTGTAGGTTTCATCCTCGGTTATCTCGCGGTTCACAACCGAGTGAAGCTGAGTTCAGCCGACTCAGATATCGAGCAAGTCGAGGAATCGGTCACGCCCGATTTCACCCATGAGTGAGGATGCTCTGGGACCGTGATGTTTGCCCAATATGACCCAATAGAGGGCGATGTAGGAGTCTCTGCCGCTTATTCCGACACTCTCAGTTGTCCTTCTGATGCAGTTTACGATGGCAGTATCTGTCCATTCACAATCATTCAAAGTCGAGCGTAGTTCGGCGAGGAACGCGACCTGTTCTGAGGTGAGATTCTCACGCGCTTCTTTGCTTACTGAAGACTGAATGGCTATCCGTGCGTCATCTGGAAAATGAGGCCCATCAATCCAATTGCGCATGCGCGAGAGGCGGCCGACAAGTGCCTGACTCGGCTCGTTGCTGATGTGCCCACTGGCTCGAAGCGAGCTCCAGATTTCATCATCATCAGACTTGATTTGCGCTAACATCGAGAGGTGACGGAACGAGACTCCTGCAACCGAATCGGCAGGGTCGCCACCGTGGGCGACTTGGCTCAAGTTCATCGCACCGATTTGAGTGTCACGAGCGATGCGTTGACGTTTGTTGAGGTCTTGATCATCGCCCGTTGGAGGGTTTGCGACCAGCCTTTCGTATTCATCAGCCATCTCGAAGAGGGCAGAGCCGGTATCGAAGTCGATATGGCGGTTGACTTTCGAGCGGGCGATGAGGTAGCGGATGATTTCTGGAGGCACGAGTCCTAAGGCCTCGATGGGCCCGATCGTATTGCCAGTAGAAGACGACATCGGCCCCATTCCCTTCAATTGAATCCACTCGTAAACCATCTTTCCGGGCGGCTCAGAACCGAGTAATCGACAGATCGGTAGACCGGTATCGAAGGAGCCACCAGCCGCGCCGTGGTCCTTTCCTGCGGGCTCACAGGTGATGTTGTGGATGCCCCAGCGCGCTGCCCAATCGACTCGCCAGGGGAGTTTCCCCTCAGCTTTGCGAATGTCTGCTTTGCCCTTCTCGCCATGCCGGTCGGTCCAGTTCACGTAGGGGAATTCGTAACCGGTCACGACGACGCCGTCCATGCTGCCGTCAGATCCCAGAGGGTTGTATGGGAACCAATCGTCGGTTAGTTCGCGGCCTGAAATCGACTGGATGATCTCGCGAATCTCGTCCTGGTGTTCGATGGCAGATTCGATTTTCGCAGCGAATCCTCCGTTGGCATAGGTCTCATGGTTCATGATGACTTCTGGTTCAACACCAATCTGGCGCAGAGCACCGAGGAACGGTTGCAGGAAGTGATCTGCGTAAGAGACACCGTCTGAGGATGGCGTGCCGTTCGGGTTCGGTGCGGGGATGAAGGCCAGCGGATGGCCTATGTAACGCTCGTACTCGTCGGATAGGAAGGGGTAGACTCGGCGCAGTGGGTCCATCGAATCGACGATGAAGATGTAGCTCGATTCGAGCCCAGCATCGAGGCAGGCTCGATGAATCATCTCGGCTGTGAGAATCTCGCGCAGATTGCCGAGATGAATCTCTCCCGAGGGTGTGATTCCAGAAGCCAGAGTCTGTGAGTCACCGCGCTCTTTCTTAAGTCGCTGCGCGGTGAAATCCGCCCAGTGCATAGATTCCTACCTCAGACAGTCACTACTCGAACAAGGCCGCGAAGCGGCACGCCGTCGATCTCGTTCATCTCGGTCTTGTTGGCCAAAACGAGGCAGAGTTTGACATCGGCGCCGGCGGCGCGCAATTGCTGGACAGTCTTGCGCATCGTCGAGCCGCTCGAGACGACGTCATCGATGACGACGACGCGTTTTCCCCCGACGCTGGCGAAGACATCGGAGAGATGACCGCCTTCGGACTCACTGATGGTGCGACAGATCGCCAATTCGAGGTCCATCTGACTGGCGATCGCCTGAGCGAACGGAATCCCGTTGATCGAGATTCCAGCCACGGTGTCGACATCATCGTCAATCTCCTCGTCGATGATGTCGCAGAAAACGAATGAGACCGCTTCGACTCTCGCCGCTTTCACGGCCACGGAGCGCCAGCCGACGCGGATATCTTGAGGGGCATCGGCGTCGGTAGGGACGTTGCTGGAGGATAACCATTGGATGGTGGTCTGCGAGAGCGATAACTCATCCGCAATCTGTTGGCTGTTCAATCCCTTGCCGCGATACTCCTCGACCTTGGCCCGCAGCTCATCTATGCTCAGTGGCATCATTCGCCCCCAACATTCGGGCCGTATCAAGCATTCGTCTGAAAGTGGTTGAGTTGCACGGTTCCACGAACCGTGTGAAAAACGCGGATTCAGAAGCGACCTGTCGAGCCGAATCCGCCGTCCCCACGCTCGGTCTCACCGAGTTCATCGAAGTCGACTTCAATGAATGTCGAGCGAGGAATCGGAGTGATGAGCAATTGGGCGATTCGCTCACCCTTGGCGATGGTGTAGGAATCGCCCTCACCTATCCACGTCATCATGACGAAGAGTTCGCCACGGTAATCGGCATCGATGGTGCCTATCCCGTGAGGCGGAATCAAGCCTTTCTTGCCCAGAGAACTGCGTGCTCTGACCTGACCTTCGTAACCAATTGGTATGGCGACGTGCAAACCGGTTCGCACGAGGGTCGCATTGCGGTAGAGAACCTCTGTATCTTGCAATGCGTGAATATCCCAGCCGGCAGCGTGAGCGCTGCCTTTAGTCGGAAGTTGCGCGTCCGTGTGGACTCGCGCCACCTTGACCTCGACGACCTCGACCATCGCTTCGGGGTCTGCTAACTGGTCTTTGACCGTTGGCGCGAAGCGGTGGAGCCGCCCGGTGGGGTGAAAAAGGGGTCATCACTCGCCCCAGCAATGGCTGACTTCGAATACGATGCTCTTCTCGATCGGGCGCGCGAGCGAATCCCCAAGGACATCAGGGAGCGCGCCCGCTGGACGATGCCGACTCCTGAGATTCTCGTCGAAGGAAATCAGACCATCATCCGTAACTTCTCGGCCATCGTCGATTCGATGGACCGCGACGCGAATCATGTCTATCAGTATCTCATCAACGAGCTGGGAACCTCCGGCACACGAGAGCAGGTTCGACTGTTGCTGAAGGGACGAATCCCACCGAAGCGAATCAAGGAGAAGATTGTTGGATACGTCAAGACCTACATCTTATGCGACCAGTGTCGAGCCCCTGATACTCGATTCGTCAAAGAGGGCCGGACGACGCTGCTGAAGTGTCAGGCCTGTGGTGCTACGCGTCCGGTTCGCCTCTGATCGCCTAACCACAGAGACACGAAGGTCACAGGCAGTACCATTCACAACACTCAACATGTTCGATGTTGCATGTAGATCTGGCAGCCCATTCTTCAGCAAACCTGGGAGTCTCAGTGTCCGCTGTGGTTTGTTCATTCGAAGTCGAGCAGGACCTTGCCTCGATTCTTGCGCTCGTGCATGTGTCTCTGCGCGTTGGCGACTTCCTCGAAACGCCAGACGCTGTCAATGATTGGTTCGATGTCTCCACGCTCGAGCATCGATGAGAGCGCGCGCAGATGAGATTGGAAGAGCGATTCATCGTCCATTCTTCCCATATGAACTCCGAAGACTGCCTTGTTCGAGTTCATCATCTTCAATGGGTCGAATTTCGGCGTGCTACGCCACATTCTGAGGGCTGCGAAGAGGCTGCGTTTCTCGCCCGGTACTGCTGCTGAGGCGCCGAAACAGTACAATTTCCCACCCCTGCGCAACGCCTTGTAGGATCTCATCAGGTGACTCCCCCCAACTGGGTCGATGGCATGGTGGACACCCTTACCTCCGGTCGCGGCTTTGCAGACCTCAACGAAATTTTCTGTTTCTCTGTCAACGAAGCGCATACCCAACTTCTCGACGAATTCGCGCTTCGGAGCGCTCGCCGTGCCGATGATGTTGGTCACGCCTAGCGCTTGACAGATCTGCACAGCCGCAGTCCCGACACCACCTGCTGCGTGGTGGATGAGAACCGATTCGCCCTCTTCTAGGCCACCGAGATGGACAAGCATGTGATAGGCCGTGCCATAGGTCACGCCCAAGGAGGCTGCTGCATCGTAAGACATGGAATCGGCGATTGGAATTGCTCGGCGTGCATCAATCACGACCTGTTCAGAGTATCCACCGAAGCCGGTCATGGCGAGTACTCGCTGGCCAACCGCGAGGCCTTCCACCCCTTCGCCTACCTCGATTATCTCGCCGCTGGACTCGTAGCCTGGAGTGAAGGGAAAATCGGGGGTGGCACCGTACAATCCCTGCCGCATCATCAAGTCTGCGAAATTGATGCCAGCGCGATGCACCCGAACCCGAACTTCGCCCTTCCCCGCACGGGGATCCTCCTCCTCGATTATGGCGATAGAGTCCGGTCCGCCGACTTTGGTGTAGACAACTCGACGCATTCAATCACCCATCAGGAAATCAGTCGCAACCTCGCCCCCGGCGAAGTGTTCGACGATGCGCGCTATCGCCGCATCGTCGTCAGGAATGGTGTACCAGACGCCAGCAGGATAGACGACGCAACTCACCCCTGACTCGCAGTGGTCGAGGCAACCCGACTTGTTGACACGCACATCATCAATTCCGGCTGCTCGAGCCGCGCGCTTCAATCGGGTCATGATATCGAGTGAGTTCTTGTCGGCACAGCAACCGCGTGGATGATTGGGTGCACGCTGATTCGAGCAGACGAAGGCGTGTAGTCTGAAGGTTTCTAGCGAAGCCATTCAGTTCACCTCAGATTCGGTCGAGTTTGGCGGCGAGAATGAAATCAGATTCCGTCAAGCCATTGATCTTATGTGTCCAGATGATAGCTTTGACGCGCCCCCAGCCGAATTCGAAATCGGCGTGGTGGCCTTCAGTCTCACAGATAGCACCAGCTTGATTGACGAAGTCGAGCGCTTCGAGGAAGTCACGGAATGTCCAGACGCGCTCGAGATGATGCACCTCAACAAGATTCCAATCACCATTGATTTGACTTAGCAAATCCAAAGCCTCTGCCTCCTCCATAGGGGGGACTCCTCCTTTGCAGGGTATGCATTCCTTGTTCGCCAATCCGGACAACTGCTCAACCCCAGAGGTGGCTGTCATCATTTCCATCAGCCTGTTTCTCAGCTTGTTCGTGGACGCTGGAGCGACGTCGAACGTCTTCCTTCTCGAAGGTCAGCAATTCCTCGTCTTCGATGTACGATTTTCGCAGGTGAGTCACCAGACGAACCTCGACGATAACATCGCGTGCAATCGAGCGATATCCGCCAAATTCGTCCAGAATCTCGACAGCATTCCGAGAAGTCGCCAGAAGCATGCCGCGAATCCAAGGCTCGTCGTCCCCTCGTATGGCGCGAGCGTCGATCATCAATTCGATGAGGTCGTCTTTGCGCAAACCACTGCGACGGTCGATCAGAGGTCCGAAGAACACATCCTGCATCATATCGATGTCCTGCGCGCCATAATCCTCTGCTAATCTCCTCGCCCAATCGGGTAGATCGTCGATTCGACTGCCCCGCCTCTGGCCGCTCATGAGACCGCGTGGGTGTCGCCATAGAAAAGCACGCTGTTTGAAGAAGGATGGCTGCGGCCGCCTGAACGGAGGTAAGAGCATGGCTTCGGTTGAATGGCGGCGTATCCCGACGGTTCTCTACCCTCAGGAAGTCCTCGACAAGGCTTTCCGGCGCGCCAGCAAGCAATCCGCTCTGGTCGAGGACCCTGACAAATACCATCGAGTTCGCAAACAGATGAATCGGATGGTTCAGACTTCCTCAGATGTCATCACTCAGACTCTGCTAGATTGGGTCGACCGCTGGCCCAGTCTCAATGCCCAATCAGACTTCGATCAGGCTTTGGTCGATGCAGCGGTCGGTGCTGATGCTTTTCGGCAGAATCTCGGGGCGCTTCAGTGGGCTGCAGACAGGGTTCGGAAGATAGCTGCTGAATCGCAGTCGAAGATGCTCAGGATGAGGGTCATCGAAGGCTTCCACAGCGAACGGCGACACGCCTACGGTCGCTTCTCCTCGGTTGTCGATCAGATCAGTGAGAATATTCTCTGGCTCGGCGAGGCGCGCGACATTCTGCGCCAACTGCCTTGCATCGACGCGTCCGAGCCTTGCATCGTGGTTGCTGGTGCGCCAAATGTAGGTAAATCTGCACTCATCACACTGCTCTCAACAGGTGCGCCTGAAGTGGCGGCCTATCCATTCACCACCAAGCGTCTTCACGTCGGCCACTTCGAACATCGCCGGCGGACCTATCAGATGGTCGACACACCTGGATTGCTCGACCGGCCCATGGCCGAGCGCAATAAGATCGAGATGCAGGCCATCGCCGCCCTCGAGAATGTCGGCGACATCGTTCTATTCCTAATCGACCCCAGCGACAGGGCTGAGATGCCGATGGCCGATCAGGAGCACTTGCTCTCAGAAGTGCGAGAACTTCTCGCCGTTCGAATGGTGATTGTAGCGTATTCAAAATCAGACCTGCACGATACTGATTCGGACGAGGGGATGAGAATAAGTGTCGAGTCTGGAGAGGGAATTGAAGAACTCCGAGCGAGGCTCATTGAAATCATCGCTGCCGACGTGATCGAGGACCCACTCGCTCTGCCCGAAGATTGGCATCGAATGGACGAGTCGATCGAACCGATCGGCTCGGTCGAAGAGATTGAAGCTCGGCGGGAAATGGCAGAGCGCCATGCTCCAAAATCCGAGAGAAGGCAGAGGCGTCGAACGCCTTGATTGCGACTCAATCAGCCTTGAAAGACGAGCCGCAGGTGACACAATAAATCTGGTAACCGCCGAGCGAAGGTGGTAAGCCTTCAGCTCTGATTGGGGCTCCACAAGCATCGCACTTCGAGACTGCCATGATGCTTCGAGTAACCTATCGTAAATGAATCGAACTGATATCTGGCCTTCAGACCATAAGAGAAAACCACGGGGCACAGAGGACACGGGGGGAAATCTCAGCCCACTCGCCGAACGCACACGTCTCGTAAATCAACGTACTCAGGGTCTCTGTGGTTCAATATGATCAGGCATCGACGAACTTCTTCCAGAACAACTTGATCGGATAGATCATCTCAACAGCACCGACCATCAATAGAATACCGACGAGAGCCAGAAGAATTTCGCCAGCCGCGGCCATGTGGATGGTTGTGCTGATGGTCACCAGCTGGTCGTCGAGGTTGGAGCCGTCACGACCAGCGCTGGTGAATCTGTAATCTCCTGGTTCGAGCGTGAAGGTGAATGAATCATCAACGCTTGGCCCACCGGCGATGAACTCGAAGTCTTCAGCCTCGCAGGTGGTCAGACCATTGCTGTCGGGCGGACAGGATTCAGCAAAGGAGGCATCGACGACACCGATCCAAGCCTTCAGCGGCTCGCTCCATTCGATGTTCACCTCGACATCAAGTAGATTGAATCCCCACGGCACATGAAAATCGCTTCCGGTCATTCCGACTGGGCAACCGCCCGCGTCGTCGTCCAGACAAGGCACGGTGGTCGCCTCGACGCGAGTGGAATCGAGTTCGACGCCAAGAAGGCTGCCGACGACGAGAATCAGACAGACGAATCCAACGAAGCCCGGCAGAACCGACAGCACTCGGACCATACTCATGGCAATTCCTCCATGCGCTGAGTGTTGAACTTGACGCTGAAGTGGACTTGGCGATGCCGGTATCAACGGACTTCACAATGAACTGAGGACTGCGAGCAGTATCGCGATTGCTGGAAACAGGTAGAGCATGATGGTCAAACGCTTCCTCGAACCCTCGCGCTTCTCGAATGTCGCTGTGCAATCCTCGCTTCCACAGACCGCCGGGTCGGCTGCGAGGGGAATCGGGGCCCAGCAGACCGAGCAGTGACGATGGGGCTGGATTCCAGATGCTTTGGTGCTCCGGCCGCTGCGCTTGCGATCGCGGTCGGCGGTTTCGCGCGCCTCAGCTGCGGTGCGGCTGGCGGCGCGCGCGATCCTCTCTTTGCGACCCATTCTCATTCCTCCTCGGATTCGATAGTCGTGCCCTCGAATTCTTCGCCCATCAATCCGACACGAATCAACGAGGTGTCACGTCCGTCGAGGATGTTGAGTGTCAGATTGGCCTCTCTCGCGTCGGCCACGCCCATCGGGTCGACCACACTGCTGATTCCAGCGTATCTGTGTTCAGCGGGGCCGACGATATCCTGCAGTTCGGCGTGGGTGAGTTCGCTGTATGAGCGAGCATCAGGATTGTCTCGAGGGTCCGTATCGTAGACTCGGTCGACGTTCGTTCCGATTATACAGCGATCAGCTCCACTGGCGATGGCCAGGCGGATGGCGACCGCGTCAGTCGTATGCCCCGGAGTTGTTCCTCCCATCACAACCACCGGCCTCTCATCGAAGAGCATCGCCGCTTCGTTGACCGTATGAGGAATCGTTCCTGAGACCATCACACCAGCATCTGCCAGCGCCTCGCGAACAATCGTCGCGTTCAGTCGAGTCGCTGCAATCCCAATCCGATCGAGTCGCGCTTCACTGTCCACGATGGGCCTCGCCAACTCTATTCCCTCTCTAGCAGGGGCGCCTCCACCGACCACGATACCGATTCTATCGTCGGACGCAACACGGTCGCGGACGATGCCGACCAACTCCTCCAACCACGAGTGTCGGTCTGCAATCTCGGGTCGCAGAAGGCTGCCTCCGAGAGCCAGAACGATGGTCGCCATCGCCCAAGCGGGGATGAGTGCCCTTTCAATGCCTTCGCCCAAAGCCCTTGAGAGGGTTGAAATGCCGCTCACCACGGCCTTTCGAAAGGTAGGTTGAGCCATGGCTGATGACTTGGAACAACAGCAGCGCAGGCTGCGCCTGAAGAAGACGCTGGAAGAACTTCAGGGCATGCGTGGGATGGGCACGGAACTGGTCACCATCATCATCCCACCAGACCGACTGATCAGCGATGTCCGAGGTCAACTCGGACAGGAGGCAGGGCAAGCGGCCAATATCAAATCAAAGTCGACTCGAAAGCACGTCGCAGACGCCATCGAGTCGGGCATAGCAGTTCTCAACCGCCACAAGAATGCAGGCGAGCGAGGCCTCGCAATCTTCGTGGGGCACGTCATCGTCGGCAATAATAAATCGCGTCTGGTAACCGTCGTGGTCGAGGACCCACCCGATGAATTCACCTCGTTCAGATATCGCTGCGACTCGACTTTCGAACTGACGCAACTCGAGGAGATGCTGATCGATCGCACCGCCTACGGCCTTTTCGTGATCGACCGTGGCGAGGCGGCTTACGGCTTGGCGAGCGGCAAGAGAATCATTTGTCAAGAAGAATTGCAGAGCAATATCATGGGCAAGCACCGACAAGGCGGTCAGTCGGCTCAGAGATTCGAGAGACTGATTGAGGAGGCCGCTCATAATTTCTTCAAGAAAGCGACGGAACACGCATGCAATTACTGGCTGCCTCTGATTGACGACATTCAGGGAATTATCATCGGCGGACCTGGCCACACCAAGGATTTCGTCGTCAAGAACGAATACTTCCACCACGAAATCGCCAAACTCGTCTGCCAACCTCACTTCGATGTGGGTTATTCGAATGAGAGTGGGTTGCGCGAGCTGGTCCAGCGGGCTGGCGGCCTGATGGACCAGATCGAACTCGATGCCGAGCGCAAGCTGGTCGACAGTTTCCTGCGCGAGGTGATGCAAGCGCACCCGAAGGCGACCTATGGCGAGATGATGATTCGCTCGGCATTGGATCAGGGTGCTGTCCATCGCTTGCTTCTTTCCGAGGGACTGCGCAAGCGACGGGTGGGCTGGAATTGCCGGGCTTGTTCGCATCAATGGGAAACGACGGAGTCAAGCAGCACGGGAGCTCCCGATTGTTCGAAGTGCGGCTCCTCTGATGTATCAGAAGATGCGGACCGGAGTCTCGATCTGGTCGATGAATTGACATTGTTGGCCGGTCGCACATCGGCCAAAGTGAGTCTGATCTCGATGGATACGGAGGAGGGTGCGACGCTGCAGACTTCCTTCGGTGGCATCGCCGCTCTGCTGAGGTATCCCTTGTCTTGAGGTGAATGATTATGCGTGATATGATTGAGGATATTCGTCCGGCAATGCTTGCTGCCATGGCCGAAATCGGCATCGCTGAGGATGTTTGGAGCGGCTTACTGGCTGGCTCTACCGATGCCGCCCATGCCGATGTCGCGATGCCATGCCACACTCTTGCTCAAGTTCTTCGAAAAACGCCTGTGGCTATTTCTGATGATATCGAAAACGCTCTTGGAGACAGCCTCGCAGGGCTTGCGAATATCAGCACGGTCAACGGTTTTCTCAATTTCACGGCGACTCCCGGATGGCTCACTGAGCGTGTCGCATCGGTCGTCGGGGATGAGCGCTTGAATGTCGGATTCGAGGAACCACGAACCATCGTCATCGATTATTCTTCACCCAACGTCGCGAAGAGGATGCATGTCGGTCACCTGAGGTCGACGGTGATCGGTGATGCTCTGGCACGGATGCTCGCGCACAAAGGTCACCAAGTCATCGGCGAGAATCACATCGGCGATTGGGGCACGCCGTTCGGGATGCTGATAGAACACTATCTTGATTTCGAGGAGTTGGAAGTCGACGATATCGATCTGAGCTCATTCTACAAAGGAGCTCGAGCCAAATTCGACCGCGATTCAGAGTTTGCAGTACGTTCTCGGAACAGAGTCGTCAAGTTACAGAGCAGAGACCAAGATACGATGATACTGTGGCAGAAACTGGTCAATATCTCATTGGTGCATTTCAACGAGGTCTACGAGTTGCTCGGTGTATTGCTGACAGACGACGACCTGGCTGGAGAATCGAAGTACGAGGGATTGCTCTCAAGTGTCGTCGAGCGCCTCGAAGAAGCAGGAATGTTGGACGAGAGCGAAGGGGCTGCTGTCGTCTTCGCAGAGGGTTGGGTCAACCGTGAGGGAGAGCCACTGCCTCTCATCATCAAGAAAGCGGATGGTGGTTTCAATTACGCCACAACCGATCTGGCCTGCATAATCGACAGGGTGGAGGTCATCGGCAGCACCGAGTTCCTCTACGTCGTCGGTGCCGAGCAGGCACAGCACTTCGCCATGGTCTTCGAAGTCGCGCGTGAGGCGGGTTTCATGGACGATTCGATCGCTGCGATTCACGTTCCCTTCGGTATGGTCCTTGGCACCGATGGCAAGAAATTGGCGAGCCGAGGCGGACAAGCGATCAGCCTCAAGGATCTGCTCGAGGAGGCCATCCGACGAGCCGAGGCTGCGATTCTGGAGAAGAATCCGGAGTTGCCAGAATCGGAATTGAGAACGGTGGCTGAGATGATCGGCGTGGGGGCGGTGAAATACGCTGATCTTTCGACCGAGCGGACCAAGAATTACGTCTTTGATTGGAATCGAATGCTCTCTTTCGAAGGCAATACAGCACCTTACCTGCAATATGCTCACGCGAGGATCTGCAGTATCTTCCGACGCGCCAACCTAGACCGCGAATCGGCCCGCAACGCGTCGATTTCACTCAATCATCCCAACGAGCGCTCGCTCGCTAGAGCCATAATCGGATTCGCAGAAGCACTCGACGATGCGATCGATTCACACTCCCCGCATCGACTCGCGACCTACCTGCACGGACTCGCCCAGTCCTTCGCTTCATTCTACGAGAATTGCCCCGTCCTCATCGCCGAGGATGAAGCCACCAGAGCCAGCCGCCTGGCGCTCTGCGACGGCGTGGCTCGAGTGCTCGAGAACGGCCTCGGACTGCTCGGAATCGACGTCCCTGAACGGATGTGAGACTCCGGCCAAGTTGAAGTCAAGGATTCCTTCCCGCACTACATGGTATCCGTAGGCGATGCAGCCCCCGACTTCGAATTGATGGCGAATGACAAGACGATGGTTCGACTCTCCGACTCCATCGGCAATCGAGTCATCCTCGCATTCTTTCCAGCGGCTTTCACCGGCGTCTGCAGTAAGGAGATGTGTACTTTCACCGATTCGTTGGCGCGTCTCGAGAGTGCCGAAGCCGAGATCTTCGGCATCTCGGTCGATGGCATCTTCGCCAACGCAGCATTCGCCGACTCGAATGAAATCGGCTTTCCTCTCCTATCGGACACCAACCGCCACGCCACAGACGCTTACGGTATAGGCATCCCCTTCGTGATGCCCGATTACATCGCCTCCCAGCGGGCGGTTTTCGTCGTCGAGAAGGACGGGCGCATCGGCTATTCATGGGTGGCTGACAGTCCAGGCGAGGAACCCGACTACGAGGCAGTCCTCGCCTACTGCGAATCTTGAGTCGACTTTTTTTGCAGTCAGAATTTCGAGTTTTCTTCACCCTCTCTTTGAAGGGATGGAATCGAAAAGGGCGGCTTATGAGGCCTTCACAGAATTCGAGTTCCACTCATCTGCTCAGTCAAACCTCTGAGGCTTCTGGATTATCACACAGCGTTTGGGAAAAAGCCGCGTCAGCGGCTGCCCCAGCCGAAGTATCGTACCAGGCTCCCGTAGATGATGCCGGAGACTGCTAGGCTCTCCTCGTTGAAGCGATCCATGCCATCGAGGTATGTGTGGTATTCTTGCGAGCCGGAGCCGTAACAGACGACGGCTCGACCATAATCGATACCATCTGCTTCCTGTTCATCGATGTTGTAGACGAAGGGCGCGTGGTCTGAATTGTAGGGCATTTCGGTGCTCGCGAGTTTGTTGATTCTGATTGTATATTTGTCTGCGAGTTCAGGATATTGGGCTTTGAAGACCTTGGTTATACCCCTGATCATGTCGACATCGGTGGCGTGATTTCCGAAAAGCGTGACTCCAGAATTGCGTTCTGCATCGACGTGATTCATGTCGAGATTGATGTAAATCCGTAGATTTTCATAGAGATTTCGATTATGCTTCGCAACCCATTGCGTGGAGCCGAAGAGACCCTCTTCCTCGCCTCCCCAGGTGCAGAAGTAGATCGTATGCGCTGGCTTTCCGAGTTGGCTTTCGATTAGAGCCATTTGACGGGCCATCTCGAGAACCGTTGCTGTTCCTGAGGTGTCGTCGACGGCGCCCGGGCCGTTGTAAACCGTATCGTGATGGGCGCCGATGATGACGAGTGAGTCGCTCTTTCCTTGGATTATTCCGCAGGTGACGTAGACCGTCGCCTCGCCTGCGTTTTCGACATCGGTCATGAATTGAAGTTGCCCATCTCCGTTCATGACCATGTCGATGATAGTCTGGCCTACCGTCTTGGAGACCATGATGAAACCGAGTTCGACGGGAATGTTGGAGATTGCCGAGATGTCGACCGTTTTGAAGTATGGAACACAATCGCCGTCAATCAGGTCGTCGCAGTTCTGACGCTCGTTTATGATGATCAGACCAGCGACGTCGTTGTTCGAGGCTCGCTCAAAGAGGACGGTGTTGCTCTCTGTCTCAGGCAGTTGGTGGATGAGAGCGACACTGCTGGCGGCACTAGGCCAGTCTGCCGATTCATTGCCGGTGCCGAGATCGATGAGATCGATGTCATCGACATAGCGGATGAATGCAGAACCGCTGTAGCCTTGCAGGACGAAATCCATACGATGGTCGAATTCGAGGATATCACGGTTCAAATCAGCATCCGAGCAGGCGAGGTTCGGGAACGTCTCGCCGATGTCGCCGGGTGTGCAGATCGAGAGTTCGGGTTCCTCCCCGATGACGAACATCGGCACATCGAACTCCTCGATAGTCGAGGGGATTCCCATCGATGAGAAATTCGATTTAATCCACTCGGCGGTGGTCCTCTCCTCGACTGTCCCCGACATCCGGCCAGTCCATTCCGGGTGGCCCATGTCTACCAGAGTCTGGGCGAAGTTTCGGGCTTCGCTCGCATTGAAATCGATTAGTTGGTAATCCGGTTCACCTCGAACCCATTCTATCACATCATCAGCGTAAAGCACGGCGCCACCCGTCGAGCCGATTAGCATGATGACGACGACGGCCAGTGCCGGGGTCGGTAGAGCCTTGATGCGAGTGATGATTTGACCGATAGAGAACCGCGACGAAGATTCCTCTTCAACCACTTCCGCATCGACGATCTCCGCATCGTTGGACTCGCTCATCAACCACACCTCGCAGCCTTGCCGGCCCACGGACGACTATTGAACCCAACCTGTTGAAGGGTATCCGGCGATTCGATTCACTGAGAGCCTACTTCATCCCCGGTCCAGCGTTGCGAGAGATTCTGCTCGACGTTCAACTGGTCCAGTATCCTCGCGACCACGAAATCGACGAGGTCCTCTATCGATTCTGGAGCATTGTAGAATCCAGGGCTTGCAGGCAGGATGACGACGCCCCAAGCGGAGAGATCAGCCATCGCCCTGAGGTGGGGCGTCGAATAAGGTGCCTCACGCGGCACGAGGATGAGTTTGCGACGCTCCTTCATCGCCACCAGAGCACTCCGTGTCGCAAGATTATCGCTGATTCCAGTTGCGATCTTGCCAATCGTCGTGCCGCTAGCCGGACAGATCACATAAGCATCGAAGCGGGCGGAACCGGAAGCCGAACGAGCGGCTAGGTTGTCGTTATCCTCGAGGGTTACGGCGGGGTCGGAGGCGAGTTCAGCTGGACTGATCCCGCATTCAAGATCGAGATTGATTGCTCCAGCGCCGGTGACGATGAGTCGAATCTTCCAGCCAGCATCGCACAGAGCCTGAAGCAACCTGACCCCATAACGCGCACCCGAGGCGCCGGTGATGGCGATGACTGCCTCGGGCATGTGTCCTCCTCACAGTCTCGAGGCTTCAATCATTGCACGTGCTCACAAGCTCTCTCTCAGTGCATCGGCGAGGTACTGGTATTCCTCTTCGCCGTTGTACAGCGCCGCGGAGAGCCTGATGTAACGAGTATTGTGATGTGGCCAAGGCCAGATAGGAATCTGAATTCCGTAGTCATCGAAAAGAGAGATGTGAAGTGGGTCGAGCCGATTGTTCGGGTCGTCGATTTTAGGCTCGGCAGAGATTTCGACAGCAGCCAAGGAAGCCACCATCGAATCTGGTGTGGGCGGTTCCGCCCCAAGCGCTTCGCACATCAGATCGCGTCCGTAGAGAGCGAGGTTTCGATTCCTCTCGAGTATCGCCGGCCATCCTCCATTTACCATGCCGTCGAGATATTTTATCGCATATGGGATGCACAACCAAGGTGAGGGATCCTGCGTTCCGGGCCAGTCGAATTCGAAACGGAATTTCTCCTGGGTGGGTAGGTCTGCAGAATAACCGTGACTGATGCTGATCGGGTTGATTTCGGCCTTCTTGTCTTCTCGAATATGCAGGAAGGCCGAGCCTTTTGGCGTGCACAACCATTTGTGGCAATTGCCAGCGACATACGCTGCATCGAGGCTGCTGAGGTTCAGTGGGACGATTCCGGGGCCGTGGGCTGCATCGAGCAGCACATCTACACCTCGGCTTTGCAATTCGTTGACCAGCACCTCGTAAGGCAGGCGCATCCCTGTCGGGCTGGTCACCGTGTCGATCAGCGCCAGTTTCGTCCGACTGGTGACTGCTTGGAGAATCAATTCGACGACTTGGTCTTCGTCTTCGAGCCGGAACGGTATCTCGACAACGACGATCTTCGCACCGCATCGTCGAGCGACATGATCGATTGCGTTCCAACAAGCTTGGTAGGAATGGTCTGGGACGATGATCTCGTCTCCCGGCTCGAACTGCAGACTTCGCAAGACAGCGTTGACTCCACCAGTAGCATTGTTCTGGAATGTCATGCCGTCAGGATCTGCATTCAGAAATTCAGAGATCGAGTCGAGAGCCTCCTGCCACAGAGGCACACACTCGTGCTCGAAGAAGCGAACCGGTTCACTCTCCAAGCGTTTCCGCAACTCGGTCTGGTACTCCAGGACGGCTGTCGGGCAGGCACCAAAGGAGCCGTGGTTGAGGAATGTGATTTCCGGGTCAAGGCCCCAATGATTGGCGTACTCGCTTTTTGCAGGCCGGCCACCCATCAAACGTCCCTCGAGTAAACAGAAAGGTCGTTTCGCTCGACGCAATCAACACCGGTCCAGAAGCCGCGAGCCAATTCATTGTCAGAGAAGACGACGACATTGATTCTGACAATGTCATCGGCCGCGAGCGCTGCCATCGAAGCGTCGAACATCAATTCAGCGATGCCGTAGCGACGGTAATCAGGATTCACGGCGAGATGGTGGAAATAGCCGCGCCGACCATCGTGTCCACACAATACCGAGCCAATCAGTTTCGAGCCGCTGATAGCGACGAAACTCATCCCTGGGTTGCGCTCGAGGAAGACCAGGATTCTCTCATCGGTCTCATTGTCACGAACGCCGATGCCTTCGGTAATCTCCCACAGTGCACGTACGTCATCGAGATGCTGCGGTTTGAAAACGATGATTTCAACACTGGTCATACCAGCAACACCGGAGTCCATTCAATTGGTTCTGAGGGAGTTCTGTCGAGGAATTCTTCACAGGTCACGAACAGGGCTTCTTCGAGTCGTTGACGGTCTATCGGCCGGCCACTGAGATCGTGGCCGTGGCCGAGCCGAGACAGCGAAGTTGTCGAACCGACATCGAGTCCACAGCAGGGCAGGTCCTCGATTCTCGTACCCGGAATATCGTAATTGATAGCGAGGCCATGACGGCTCACCCAGTGCTTGAAAGCGAGTCCGATCGAGCAGACTTTGTGATTGCTGACCCAGACGCCCATCATCGCTTCGTTGCGCTCGCCAACAACTCCGCAGTCGGCGAATGCGGCCATGACCCAATCCTCTATCGAATTGATGATACCGCGAATAGATTGTTCGTCTTGACGCCATTTGATGATTGGATAACCGACCAATTGCCCTGGTCCGTGGTAGGTTATCCCGCCGCCTCTGTCGACGATTGAGGTTGAGTAACCGCTGACTTCGACACCGTCTCTGATCGCTTTCGGGCCGATGGTGACGACTTCTGGGTGTTCGACGAGGATCAGCGTGTCGGGAATTTCGTCGTCGATGCGCTGTTGCTGCATCCGCAACATCGCTTCACTGACGAAGGAGTGGTCCAGAACTCCGGCTTGCAGAATGCGCAGCTCTCTCATTTCAGTCACCTCAAGAGGAATGGATCGCATGTCCAAGAGTTTTGAGTGCGGCTTCGTGGAAGGCTTCGGTCATCGTTGGATGGGCGTGGACCGTGTCGGCGATATCTTCGAGCAGTGCGCCCATTTCGAGTGCGAGAATGAACTCGCTATGGAGTTCGGCGACATGGCTCCCGACCGCTTGTACGCCGAGGATTACGTGGTCTGATTCGCGCGCTGTGACGCGGATGAATCCCCCAGTCTTCTCGGCTTCGAGGGTCAGGGCGCGACCGTTGGCGGCAAGTGGGAATTTGCCGATGATGATCTCCTCGCCGCGCTCTTTCGCCTCATCTGGTGTCAGGCCGACAGAGACGATTTCGGGTTCGGTGAAGACGATCGCTGGAATCGCCACCTTGTCGAACTGGCGCTCGTGTCCGGCGAGAATCTCTGCCACCATCTCACCCTGCGCGCTCGCTTTGTGGGCGAGCATCGGCTCGCCCGCGACATCGCCGATGGCATAGACGCCGGGCACGTTGGTCCGGCACTTGCGGTCGATTCGGATGAATCGACCGCCGGTGTCCATTCGCACACCCATGTTCTCGAGGCCCCAGCCCTTTGTGTTGGGTCTCCGACCGACTGTGACGAGAACCTTGTCGACCTTGATGGTCTGTTCCTCACCCCCCTTCTCGAATGTCATGTGGACCTTGCGCGATGCGCCCTTGCCCTTGATTTCGGCGCCGCGCGCCAGAGCCTTGAGGTGAACAGTGACCTTGTGCTGTTTGAGCCATATCTCAAGTGGTCTGCGAATCTCCTTGTCCATGATGGCAAGAATGCTGTCCAAGCCCTCGATGACCGTGATGTCAGTGCCTAATTTCGCCAGCGCACAGCCGAGTTCAAGGCCGATGTAACCGCCGCCGATTATGGCCGCTGACTTCGGCAAATTCTGCAGATCGAGCGTACCGGTCGACGAGAGGATGAATTCCTCATCACAGGGCATGAATGGCAAATCAATATGGCTCGAGCCGGTGGCGATGATGACATTCTCGGCCTCGATTTCCACTATTCCCTCCTTGGTCTCGATACTGCACTTCTTCGGTCCAGTGAAGGTTGCCCAGCCCTTGACGAGGTCAGCACCAGCAGTCTTCAGCAGAGCCTCGACGCCTTTGTTGAGGCGCTCGACGATTGCATCCTTCCAAGAGACGAGCGCTGCCATATCCACCTCCGCCTCACCAGAGACTGAGATGCCCATATGTCCGCCCTCGCTGGCGTGCTGTTGCAGTGACTCGAAGCGCTCGGCTGCGTGGATGAGAGCCTTGCTCGGGATGCAGCCTCGAATCAGACAGGTTCCACCCGCTTTGTCCCCTTCGACGATTACCGTATCGAGGCCTAATTGACCAGCACGAATGGCTGCGACATAACCACCGGGTCCCGCCCCGATGACGAGAACCTGACATTTGCGCACTTCACCCAATTTTGCCACCTCATATGAAGATCAGAGCGGGATGTTCAAGCATCCGCTTCAAAGATTGAACCATTGCGGCACCGTTGGCGCCGTCGACCACGCGGTGGTCGAAGGAACTGGAGAGATTCATGATGCGCCGAACCTCGATGTCTCCCTTGCGCACCACCGGCATTTCGCGAGCCTTGTGAACTCCCAGAATTGCCACTTCGGGATGGTTGATGATTGGCGTGGCACCCAATCCACCATCCCGCCCAAGACTGGTGATGGTGAAGGTCGAGCCGGTCAGATCGTCGAGTGAAGCAGTCCCGCCTCGCGCAGCACCCGACAGGCGCTGCATCTCGCCCGCTGCCTGCCAGACATCCATCGCTTCGACATGCTTGACGACGGGAACGAAGAGGCCGCGCTCGGTCTGAGTGGCGATTCCGAGGTGGATGGCCGCGTGGCGTCGCACAACATTATCCTCCTCGTCATAGAGTGCATTGCATTCGGGGTGGCGTGGCATTATTCGGGCCAGTGCGAGCATGATGAAAGGCAGGTATGTGAGTTTGGGTTGGGTTTCATCACGCGTCGCATTGAGCATCTGGCGCAGGTCTTCCAATTCGGTGACATCGACTTCTTCGAAGTACGAGAAGTGCGGAATTGAGCGCTTCGAGATGACCATCGCTTCGGCGATCTTGCGGCGTAATCCAACGACTTTGATCTCCTCGATATCGGTGCGCTTGGTAGAATATGCAGCCGGTGGTGCTCCAAGGACTGCTCCATCGGCGGCGATGAAAGCATCGAGGTCGGCATGGCGAATACGGCCAGCGGGGCCTGATCCGCGGACACCTGAGAGATTGATGCCAGCCTCCCGAGCGCGTCTGCGGACCGCGGGACTCGCGAGAGCCCGTCCGCCGGCTCCAGTTGCCGGTGATGATGCAGGCGCAGCAGGTGCGGGTGCAGAGTGTGCAGGTGCGGGTTTGGCGGGTGCGGGTGCGGCCTTCGGAGCGGGTTCGGATGCGGCTGCCGCCGGCGCTGCGATTGGAGCGGGTTCTCGCTCAGCAGCTTTCGCCTTTTCAGCCGGCGCTGCCTCACTCGGCGCATCGCCATCACCGCTGAATTCAACCAGCGTCGAGCCGACGGCGACCATGTCGCCGACCTCACCATGCAAAGCGACGACAGAACCATCGAAGGGCGAGGGAATCGTCACCGTCGCCTTATCGGTCATCATATCGAGAAGCGGATCGTCCTCACTGACGCTGTCACCGACGGCGACGTGCCAACTGACAACCTCGCCCTCGACCACTCCTTCTCCAATATCCGGCAACTTGAATTCTCTATTCGTCATTCTATTCCTCCATCGTTTTATGGATTGCCTCAGCGATCCGTGCGGGACTCGGCATGTAATCCCATTCTGTCGTGTGTGGGAATGGTGTATCCCATCCCGTGACTCTATTCACCGGTGCTTCCAGACTCCAGAAACACCTCTCCTGGATACTCGCCGCCATCTCGGCACCGAATCCACTGGTCTTGGGAGCTTCGTGAACTATCACGCAGCGTCCAGTTTTCTCGATCGATGCCTCGATCGCCTCCTTGTCCCACGGAACCAGCGATTGCAGGTCGATGAGGTCGCAGCTGATTCCGCTCTCGCGGATCGCCGCCTGCGCGACGTGGACCATCGCACCCCAGGCGATGACTGTGCATTCGTTTCCTTCGAGTGCGAGTCGAGCCTTGCCGATCTCGACAGTGTAGTGGGACTCAGGTACCTGCGCTTCGGGGTGGTCTTTCCAGGTGGGGACATTGTGAGGGTCGCCGTAGAAGGGTCCGCGGTAGCAGCGCTTGGGCTCAAGGACGATGACTGGGTCATTGCATTCGATGGCTGCGATGAGCAGACCCTTGGCGTTGTATGGCGTCGAAGCGTAGACGACTTTGAGGCCTGGCGTATGGGTGAATTGGGACTCCGGGCTCTGCGAATGGTGGTGCCCTCCCCGGATGCCGCCTCCGGCCGGTGTTCGGAATGTGACTGGGCACCAGAATTCGCCGCCTGAACGGTGGCGGACCTTTGCGATTTCGTTGACTATCTGGTCGTAAGCCGGGAATATGTAGTCGGCGAATTGAATCTCAGCGACGGGACGCAGTCCGTTGATTCCCATTCCGAAGGCGATTGCTGCGATGCCGCCTTCCGAAAGCGGCGTATCGAAGACGCGGTGGCTTCCGAACTTATTTTGAAGACCTTCTGAAGTCCCGAAGACTCCGCCGAAATATCCCGCGTCTTGGCCGAAGAAAAGGACATTCTCGTCTTTCTCGAGCATATTGTCAAGTGCTGAATTCACAGCCTTGACGATGTTCATTTCAGCCATATCATTCACCTCTGAGACGCTTCATCTCGTCCCATTGTTCTTGTAGATGCCAGGGGATGTCTTCGTAGACCTCGGTGAAGATCGAGTCCGAGGACGGATAGGGCCCATTGGCGAGGTCACCGAACTTCACCGCTTCCTTGTAAGCAGCCATGACTTCGGAATCGATGCCTTCCTCGAGTTCATTCTGTTGCTCCTCAGACCACTTGCCAATCGAGATTAGATGTGCCTTCAGGCGCTCGATAGGGTCGCCACCAGGCCAGACTTCATCCTCATCTTTAGCTCGATATTTCGAGGGGTCATCGCTCGATGAATGGGCGCCGGCGCGATAGGTCAGCACCTCAATATGAGTCGCACCCGCGCCACTTGCCGCCCTCTCGCGGGCCCACTTCGTGACCGAGTAGAGGGCGAGGAAATCATTGCCATCCACCCTGATGCTGGGCACATCGTAGCTCAAACCACGAGCGGCGAAGTTCGAACTTCCACTGGCGAGGTTGGCGTGGGTGGAGATGGCCCATTGGTTGTTGACGATGTTCAGAATCACTGGCGGCTTGAAGACGCTGGCGAAGTTGAGAGCGTAGTGATAATCGCCCTCTGCCGAAGCGCCGTCGCCGATCCAAGTGATACAGCATTCGTCCAGACCCTTGTACTGCGAGGCCATTGCGACGCCGACAGCCTGGCTGAATTGGGTTGCAACAGGGCTCGATACGGAGATGTAGCGGCCTGTGCGATAACTGTAGTGAACCGGCATCTGTCGTCCTAGAATGTTGTCCTTCTCATTGCCGATGCAGTGGCAGATCATGCTAACCATATCGCGTCCGCGGACGAACTGGGCTGCCGGTTGTCGGTAGGTCGGGAAGATCCAGTCTTGGGTTTCGAGCGCCATGGTCTGTGCTACTGCAACGCATTCTTCGCCTAATGAGCGCATGTAGAAGGAGAGTTTGCCAGTGCGCTGCATCTTCATCATGCGGTCGTCGAAGATTCTCATTCTGACCATGTGCTCGAGTCCTGTTCGCAGTTCATCTGGGCTGAGGTCGGGATTCCATGGGCCGCTCGCTTTCCCCTCGTCGTCGAGGACTCTGACGAGGCCGTGGGCGTGGTCGGTCGTATCTGCTGCCGTGCAGGTCAGGGGGTCGGGTCGGGAGAGGTCGCCGGGTTGATTAGTCCACGCAGCGAATTTCGGTTTGTCTCCTGGACGTGCCGGAGCGGTCGGGACTTGTATCGTCGCAACTCGCTTTTTCTTGGTCGCCATGCTCGTCTCACCTGCCTCTTGTCGCAATCGTTAGTGGGGACTCGCTGGAAAGTCCGTTTTGCGGATTGAGATGGCTGATGGCCGAGCCTGTCGAATCTCTGCTTACCACTGGTTCAGCGCCTGTTGCCTCTTCCCAGAGCAGTCCTGCTCGGTACGATGAGCGGACCAGTGGGCCGCTGGCGACGGCTGTGAAGCCCATCTCCCGAGCCGCTTGATCCCACGTCGCGAAGGCCTCTGGTTCTGGGAATCGTTCGACGGCCAGATGCTTCCAACTCGGTTGCAGATACTGGCCGAGAGTGATCATTTCGACTCCTACACCGCGCAGGAGTCGCATGGCATCGACGACTTCCTCATCGCTCTCACCGATGCCGACCATGATGCTCGATTTGATGCGGATATCGGGGCGTAATCGGTGTGCTTCACTCAAGACGCGAAGTGATTGCTCGAATGATGCGCGGGCGTCTCGTACCTTGCTGTCGAGGCGTGGGATGCATTCGACATTGTGGGCGAAGACCCGCAGTGGCAGGTCATCGAGGAGTTCGGCGAGGGCATCGAGGTTACCATCCAAGTCCGAGCAGAGCAACTCGAGGCCGACCTCTGGGCTACGCTCGTGAACCGCTTCGATGCAGGCTCTGTAATGGGCGGCACCACCATCGGACAGATCGTCGCGATTGACCACCGTGATGACGACATGGGTCAGGCCCATGCGGTCGACCGCCTCGGCCAATTCGGTGGGCTCCTCGGGATTCAGGGGTGGTGGAATTTTCTCCGTGCCGACGGCACAGAACCTGCAGCCACGGGTGCAGACTTCACCCGCGACCATGAAAGTCGCAGTTCCTCGGCCCCAGCAATCGTGGATATTCGGGCAGCGGGCCTCTTCGCAGACGGTGTGCAAGCCGTGCTCGCTGACATTCGCTTTGGTCTCGTTGAATCTGACTTGGGCAATACCTGTTGGAAGGCTGGTTCTGAACCAGTCAGGCAGTCGCTTGCGATGACCTTTACGGCGCTCCTCAACACTCATTCGAGCAGCGCCGCCACAGCCACCGGCTGACACCTCGGCAAGGTCAGCCTGCGGCAATGGTACAGCCATCGAGGGCGAGGAGCGGTCAGCCGGCGTTAATCGTTCTGCTCAAGGCTTGCGGGGAGGTCAATGTGGCCGAGTTGCCAAATACAGGTTCGTCACCAGGCCTCTCTATGGCTCGCAGTGCGGCACTGGTGACCGGTGGGGCGAAGCGGATTGGTCGTGCGATATGCCTTCACCTAAGCGAAAAAGGATACTCAGTGGCAATCCACCACAATTCATCGAAGCGAGACGCCGAGGCTCTTGTCGAGGAGATAAGAGCCGCAGGCGGCTCTGCTTGCGCTATCGCTGCTGATTTGACGAAGCCAGATGAAGTTGCAAGTCTGATGATTTCTGCGGCAGATTCGCTAGGTCCCATCACAGGGCTTGTCAACAATGCCTCGCGCTTCGAACACGACGATATCTCGACGATTGATATCAAATCTTGGGATTCGCATATGGACGTCAACGCGCGCGCGCCGATGTTGCTGATCCGCGCCCTCCTAGAACAACTTCCCAACGATGCTCAGGCTTCCGTCATCAACATCCTCGATCAGAAGATTTCGGAGCCGAATCCCGACCATCTGTCCTACACCGCCTCACGCTACGCCTTGCTCGGCTTGACCGACGCCCTGGCCCGCGGACTCGCTCCTGCTGTTCGGGTGAATGCAGTGGCTCCCGGTCACACACTTCCCAGTGATGACCAGAGTGCGGATGGGTTCGAGCAGGCTCAGGCTCAGAGCCCGCTCGGCTATGGTCCAGCACCCGCCGATATCGCTGATGCTGTTGGGTTTCTGATGGGTGCGCGCGCGGTGACCGGACAGGTTCTGTTCGTTGATTCGGGAGAGCGGTTCCTCGCCCGAAGCCGTGATGTGCTTTTCGAGACGGAGCGGTTGTGATGAGCATTCGAGTGGAGGGGTTTTGATGGGGAGTCATCAGCATGCTCTGGCACAGTTGATGCGGGAATTCCAGGGTTCGACCGCGCTGTTTCTAGAGGAAATCGAGCGCGAGGTCGACATCGGAGTCCACGCGCATGAATTCGGCTCGCCGCAACGGATTCGCTTCGATTTGTACGTGATGATGGGTGGGGCGAATGAGCCGGCTCGCGACGAGATTGGGCAGGTTCTGGATTACGAGTACCTTCTTGCCGCTCTCGATTCGGTTCTGGATGAGAATCGGTCAGCCTTGTTGGAGACTCTTGCGACACGTTTGCTCGATGTGATCATGGAGCCCGAGTCTGTGGAAGCCGCGACTGTTGTCATCACCAAATTGGATGTTCTGAAGGGTGATGGACGGCTTGGTTGTTCGATGACTAGAGTCCGCTGAGAAATCAGGAGATGGTTTCTTGGAAATCAGCGTTTTCCTAGCTTTGCTCGGTCCAGTGCTGACCTTTCACCGAATCAGAGATTCGACTGCGCTGCGAGTTTGCCAGCCTTTGGCTGATTCAACTCGCACACTCCACCCAAGCAATCGTATTGCTGAGTGGTGCAGGGGATGGGATTCGAACCCACGAAGCACTAAGCACCGGAGCTTAAGTCCGGCCCCTTTGACCAACTCGGGTACCCCTGCAAGCCACCTGAGTACCCCCTCACGCTTGAATCGAGCGGCCGCCCCGCCCCCTCAAGGGGGCGTCCCAAACTGATGCATTGGCGGCTCGGACCTTGGGAACGCTTTAACCCCCCTCGGCGAGCCGAAGCATGATGAAAGCGAGTAGCACATCGATTCCGCGCAGAAGCACGGCGGGCATCGCTATCATACTGACATTGCTGATGTTAGCACCCCCTGGTGTCCTTTCCGCTGATGAGCCCGGCGAGTTATTCGAGATGGTTCGCGCCGAGGCGTCGGCTGATATCGATCTCAAACTCTACACCCTCTACTTCGCCGAAGCGAACTCCAGTACTGGCGGCGACGGTTACATCACCACTCAGGTTCCCGAGTCGGGCGGGCAATCAACCGATTCTGCGCTCGACTCGACGATTGAATTCAGCACCGGCGACCTGAAGAGCGATCTCGTGATCAACGGTAGACCCAAACATGGCAGTTCCTCTGGTCAGTTCTACATCCCGATCCAACTCTTCGTCCGGGCTCAAGGCCCGAGCAACTCACAAGTGACTTGGGATGTTTCTGTGAAAGTCAACGGCAATGTCGTCGGCTCTGAATCCTGGCAGACGGACGCGTGCAATCCGGGATTGACGAATCAGTGCAATTTCGATCATGAATTATTCGAGGTCATCCTCAACGATGACGAGGAGAGTTTCGTGGTCCAGAAGGACCGCGAACTCGAGATTGAGGTCAGAGCTGAGATGAGTGGCTGTGAGAGTGGAGGCGGCCCCTTCGGCAGCAGTTGTGAAGCTGAGGTGGCATGGAATGAAATCGACGGTGAGAATAACCGCTTCTCGCAACTAGAGGTTGAGTCGAATGCCATCACAGAGAGCATTGTTCTGTTGCAGCGTGATGGTGCCGAACTCGCCGACGGAGTCGAATTGGAATGGTATCCGAATGACGTTCTGGCTGATCGAACCATGCAGTTCTCCTTCGATGTCAAGAGTGCTTTCGGGCGTTATGACATGGACTCAGTCAGGCTGCTGATGCGTGATCCTGACGGCGTCTACAGAATCGATCATGAGGTGTCGAGTGATGACGATGACATCAGTGACACCAGCCAAGGCATCTTTGGAACGTACACCTGGACTTACCCGACTGGCCTGCCCTCTGGAGAGTATACCGTCGAACTCGAGATCACAGATATCCAAGGCAATGCCTTCCTCGTGGATCATGAGCCTGTGGACATGAAACAATGGGGCGTGGCAATCAATCATCGAGCGGGTCGCGCAGTCGAATACGTCGCACCCGGAGAGACGACTCCGGTTCCTCTGCAACTCGTTCACCGAGGAGATTCCACCAAGTCGATGCAGGTGGAGCTGGAACTGCTGACCAATATGGGCAGTGCATGGTTGGTCGAATTCGATGCGCCAGGTGGCTACACGCTGAACTCGGGTGGTGACATCCTCAATCCCATTCTGACGATAACCGCGCCCGATGATCTGACTGGTACACCTAATCGAATCGAGATTCGAGCGGTAGCCGAGGCGAATATCGATGGTATTCAGACCGTCGTCCATCAGGACGTCCTGACTCTTGACCTGCAGAAACTCGAAGTCTTCCAGCCACCTGATGTCTCGATCTGGAACGAGGACCACGACATACCGATCGCGAATTCGACCCGGCCCGGTGACCTCGACGCGACAATCCCGAGGTATGTTGAAGACAACCAATTCAACACCTTCCTTCTGGAGATTTTCAACACCGGATTCGACACGGATACGTTCCGCCTCGACATCCTCAAACGCGCCAAGGCGATTATCCAGATCTACGATAATGACACCGGCGAGAGAATCCTCGAAGACGATGGTGACGGCACCTTCCACATCCCTTTGCTCGAACGTCACTCGACCCAGATCCTCAGGCTCAATGTCAAGCCATCAGCAGATCGGGAAGACCCCGATATCGGGATGATCGAACTTGAGGTGATCAGTACTGGAAACGCCTCGCTTCGGACTACTGTCTCATTCACCATCCAGCGCACCTTCGGAATCCGTGCCGAGGTCTCACAGGATTGTGATGGAACGCCGCTCGGTCATATCACGGTATCACTCTGCTCCTCGAGCGGTGACAACCCGGAAGTCAATCTCCGGGTCCGCATCACTAACAGCATGACCAGCGGAGAGGCGGCGAGCCAGTGGGAGATAGTCAATCCAGCCAGTCTTCCTGAGAACACCGATCGCAACCAAGCTTACGGTCAGTGGACCTATCTGATACTCGATGAGAATGGCTCGTCAGTACCGGTGGTTTCTCTCGGCCCGGGAGATTTCACCGAAGTCTTCGTGCGCGTGACCTTGACGAATCAGGTCGTCGTCGGTAATCATACGGTCTATCTGCGGATCCAAGAGGAAAGTCCCGAAACGGATCCTCGCTACTTCGATCTGCCGATGGTCTTCGAGGTTGATGCCGACGAGCCGAACCTCGAGATAGTGCAAGTGAGCCAGAATCGTAAACTCGCGCCAGGCGAAATATACGATTTCCAACTCAAAGTCAGAAACAAGGGTAACAGCCCGCTCATCATCTTACTCGACGCGGAGGTGGACAAGCCCGGCTGGACCGTCGACATCGGAGGGCCGACCGGCTCTCGTCTGATAGAATTAGATCCATTCGAGGAGGTCACATTCATCCTCGAGGTGTCTGTTCCGGCCTCTGCGAACAACGGTGAAAGAGTATCGGTGTTAGTCACCGCCGAACCTCACGACACGGAGCAGAGTTGGTCGGAGGAGTTCACTGCCAAGACGACTGTTACAATGGTCGTCGGCATCAATTCCATCATACAACTTCTGATCAACGAAATCACACATCCAAGAGCATCGACCATCATCATCACGGTAGTCTCGCTCCTGCTCATCTTCGGCGGTATCCAGAGCAGGATGAACCGCCGCAAGTGGGCCGCGCACATCGCTTACCTCGAGGCGCTCAATGTCGGTTCAGAGAGCGAAGAGGAGGACGGAGAGGATGAGGATGAGGGCGAGGGCATCCCATCTCCAGTGACGCAGGAGGAAGCGCCACAGAGAATGGTCTACGAGGACGATGACATCGAACTCGTGGAGTGACATCCGCGAGCACTGTCCGAACGACGCTCCATTCCGCTTAAGACCCGTATGAACCGCCGTAGGCGGCAGAGGGACTGTGTGATGTACGTCAAGAGCAGGTCGATTCACAACTCACCGGCACTGCGCAAGCAGCGCTCCGCGTTTGCCTTCTCGGTCCTGCTGCTGTTCTCATCTTACGCTGCAATCGAATTCGCTGTTTGGGAAGCCATGGGTTCGACCGATGCTGATGGCGATGGCTTGACCTATGGGCTGGAATTCTACATCAACACCCAACCTCAGGATTGGGATTCAGACAACGACGGTCTGCCGGATGGCTGGGAATGGCAATATGGTCTGAATCCACTTTCAGCGACTGGAATCAATGGCTCGACGGGCGATCCCGATGGAGACTCACTCACCAACCTCAACGAATACCAATACTCGATTCCCTCGAATTGGGATTCGACCTCGACGCCTAATGTATTGGATAACGGCGTATGGTGGAATGGTACTGTTCCAGTCAGCAATTGGGATGAAGAGAGTGCTATGCAGCTCATTCAGGGCTTGGGTTCTGACGGGGCCGATGAGGATCCGATGGGAAATATCTGCTTCAACAACTTCGATGATGATCACGATGGGATGGTCGACAATTGGGATGGCGACGGTGACGGAGATGCCGACTGTGCCACCGACGACGATGATGGCGATGGCAGCATCGATGAGGATCCCGACGGCTGGGACACTGATGGTGATGGAATGCCGGATGGTTGGGAAGTGGCCAATGGTCTCGATCCGACCTCGAACAGCAACGACGATGGCGCCAATGGCGATCCTGACGGCGATGGACTGATCAACCTCTACGAATACGTCAATCCAGCCTGGTCGACACGGAACGGAACTGTTCAGCCACCCAGACAATATTGGCGCCCCGGTCCCGATAATCGGACCAGCACCGAATCTCCATGTAATCCCGTTCTACAACTCGGACCCGGTGGTTGTATGATTTTCACTGCCGAGGTCGACGGCATCACTTTCACCGATCCGCATAACAACGACACCGACGGCGATGGTCTGAACGATTCATACGAGGCTCTGGTGCTGTTAACAGATCCAACCCACGTCGACACCGATGGCGACGGTATCGAGGATGGAGTCGAAGTCAACGGCGCTTACGGCGATCCGCCTCAAGCGACGGATCCTCGCAACAACAACACGGATGGCGATCAGTTCGACGATGGTGAGGAGGACACGAATGGAAACGGCGTCGTCGATCCGGGAGAAACAGATCCGACCAGAATTGAAGATGCTGGAGACATCGATGGGGACGGCATACAGAACTGGGAGGAGAACATGACATGCACGCAATGGAATAACTCCGATACCGACGGTGGTGGCGTGCAGGATGGAGCCGAACTCACTCCAGCGCACGCTACCAATCCCTGTACCTCGACTTACGAACTCTATCTCGACATTGTCGCCTGGGTACCCGGCGACAGTTCTCTGACGGTGAACAACACCTCGCGACTCGACCCGAGCCCTGTGGACTGGAGGCAGAATGGTGAACCCATGGCTTACTTCGAATCTGCGAGTGGCAATCGAACACCGTTCATGTACTCCTCGATCAATGGCAACACATTGCGTTCGGTCACGATGACGATGCCGGCCGATGCGCTGTTCATCGTCGTTCTGAACGGCTCTTGGTGCTGGGATGCCAGCGTCGGCGCGATCAACGAACCACATTGCGACGACGATTATGCGGACTCAGACGGCGACGGCTTGGCCGATTGGGAGGAATCGTTGGGTGCGTGGGGTTACATCTCTGCACCCAATATGACTGATACCGACGGTGACTCAGTCAATGATCTGGATGAGATTCTCAATGGTACAGATCCCAACGAACCATGCAACAATCTCGCTGATTTCGATGGTGACGGGCTGAATAATTGGTTCGAAAACACAACAGGATGCCCGATGATGTTCGGTATCGATGGTGGCAACATGAGCGCAGATAATTACACTACGCTGTGGAATAACACCGATACCGACAATGGTGGTGTGACCGATTATCAAGAATATCTCGATGGTACGAATCCTCAGAACAATCCCGATGATGACTTGAATCCGCTCGACACCGATGGAGACGGAATTCCAGACACCATCGAACAAGAGATTGGAACCGATTGGAGAGATCCTGATACGGATGGCGGAGGCATACCTGATGGCGACGAATGTCCACCCGCATTCTGGGATGGTGGCTGCACGGATTCGACCCTCAACCCCTTCGACCCCTCTGATGACATCCAACCGAACATGCTCTACTTCCTCGCTCAGAACACCACGGCTGGTGTCGATTACAACATCACCCAGTACTGGCGTTGGCACACCTATGACTACTACACGGGCGTGTCTTGGGGCGTCAACACGAGTCTGGTCGGTAACACGCAGATATTCCCGACTTGGTCGACCACTCAGGGAGTCGCCCATCAGGACTTCTGGGATGACTCAACCCTCTTCGGCTGGCAGCTCTTCTTCCGCAATAACGGCATACTGTATCCGGGCGACGAACTGATCGCACCCTACAATTCTGTGAATTATACCGATTGGATCGATGTCGATGCTGGAATGAACTTCTCGAATTACACACGCGATGTGATAATCGATTCATCGACGGTCGACACACTGTATGTCACTGCACCGCAGATCACGATGACCGCGGAGATTCGAGATAATACAACAGCCTTCATGAACAGTTCCTATGCCAAGGATCTCGGCCAGATTCGTTCATCTGCGAACATCACGCGCATCGCTTGGACTATTCTGAATGAGACTGGATACACCTCCGCGTGGGACCAGGTCGTTGCTCTGCAACAATTCCTGATCAACGGGAATAATACCACGACCTTCTTGAGGAATCATGCCGGTTCGAACAGATCAGATGTCATCGATTCCGAATTCGGAGCCGATTCCCTGTTCGGAGATACGGCGGTGTGGATTCTCGAGCGGGTGCATGAGGGGGATTGTGATGAATTCGCGACGGTCTTCGCTGCGCTTCTGAGAGCCGTCGATCTGCCAACGCGGAAAGTGACAGGATTCTCGGGCGGAACTTGGGTGGATAACGGCTACGAAGTGTATGGACATGATTTCACATGGTGGGTCGAGGTTCATCTGCAGACGAATGCGAATCAGGGGGAGTTGGATCTGGGCTGGATTCCATTCGAAGCTTGCCCTGATATGTCGGTCGTCGAGGTTGTCAACGAGACTTGGTCCCCCTCATCCATCGAGCGTGATAACTCCACGGGAAACATCACGCTGAACGGAACCCTCCAGTTCTCCGGCAATTCTTCAGCAATCGAAGGTCACTCCATCGATCTTTATCTCGTCCCATCCAACGAGACCGTCAACGTCCCAGGAAGTGCTGCTACAGCGAATCATCTGATCGGGACAGTGACCACGAATGAGACTGGTCACTTCTCATTCGAAGGTACACCACCTGTGATGATCAAGCCTGGATACGGCTCTCTGGTGATTCTGACTCACACGGGTGGTTACGTCGGTATACAGGCGATAACATTCCCATGGCGACTGAATATCACCGATGATGTCGACCTCGCGCTGACTGATCCACAGCCAAGCACCGAACCGATGCTCGGTGCCGGAGTCAACACCACAGTGATCGGTTCCTTGGCTTGGGCGAATTCACCTTTCACCGATCCAGCAGAACTCGATTCACTGCAGGTTCTAATGAACTACACGACGGTGGAAGATGGCCCCGTCAATCTCATCGCCGATGTTGGTTCAGCTGGATACTTCGAATTTTCAGTTCCAATTTCAGAGAGCGAGCCATTAGGCCTGATCAATGCCTCACTGGCCTTCCTCGGTTGGCACCAGGATGACTTGAACAATGCCACACCGGCAGAGTATCATCTCAGACCGAATAGTGTTGCCTTCAACTTCAACATCACACCTTCTCCTAATCTTACAGTATCACTGGAGGGAATCGATGCTAACAACAGCATACTCGATATCGATCGATTCGTTTTCGTCAACGGCACCGTCCAGAGCAGAGGTCCCAACCCAGATCCTCTGAATGGGACATTGACCTTCCAAATGCGTAGGACAGGTACCAATGGTCCTTACACTACGCTCGCGACATGGTATCTCAATGGCTCGAATTGGACTGGTCAGCCTGGAGAATTCTCGTTGAGTTGGAATTTCACAGCAACCTCTGTGAATATTCCCTCAGGCGAGGTGGAGGTCAAGTTCACCTATGATGCAGAGGGATTGTTCGCTGCAGATGAAGTGACCTATCCCAGTACATTCGGAATTCGCAGTTATGTCGAATTCTCATATCAACTGGCTCCTGCGAGCAGAGGCAATCTGGCTGTCATCGATGTTCAATTGTCAGATCACACAGGGACGTCGGTTGCGGATTTCGCTGGAATCTACACAGTCGACTTCAATGGCACTCAGGTTTGGAACACGACCGACCCAGCATCTGGTAGATTCAGTGTGACTTGGATTCCTGCTTGGGATATCGTGCCGGGTGATTACGACTGGGAACTCAACTTTAGCGGCTCGACATGGCTTCTCCCAGCATCATCATTCGACCAGATTCGGATTCAGGGGCGGGCGAATGTGACAGTCAACATGGTAATGGATTGGACTCCGAGAGGTGCGACGAATTGGGTAAGTGGCATTGCCCAAGACACCGCTTTGTTGACTGCCATCACCGGTAACAACTCCTCGATTCTATTGCATCTCGAAGAGCCCTCCGATCTCCCGCCTGGACCCGATGGGAGCCCACCTCCACCAATCATCCATCGTCTCGCCTCTGGTTGGATCAACGAAACCACCGGAGCCTACAACCTGTCTTTCACGATGCCAGAGGATATCCCTGCAGGAGTCTACAACCTTAGGCTGCTGCTCGACTTCACCCAATTCGCTACCGCACCCGGACCTTATTACACAGTCTCAGACGCGGTCCGCCACCTCACAGGTATACAGAGTGAATTCGTCGTCGAAGCGGCTCCTGCTTCGATAATCGTGGTCGCAGGCAACACCCTGATTCTCAATGCTACCGTTACCGATGTTGCTGACGGGTCCCTCGTTCCCGGCGCCATCGTCAATCTCTACTTCGATTGGGGCGGACCCAACCAAGTCGTCATCGATACCGAGACGACAGATGTGGACGGCGTCGCGAGATTCAATCCGACATTGGCTTCTAGCACCGAGCCAGGATTCTACGATTTGAGAATCCATGCACCAGATGATCTGACTGACAATCTGACTGTGGTTGACGCAGGACGGTGGGTTGGAAATGAGACATTCGCGAACCTCACGGTCCAAGTCAACAGCTTCATCGAAATCGATTTCATACCCACCGAAGTCACCGCCGGACAATCCTTCAACATCGACGGTCGAGTGATGGATGGCTTCGACAGCAACCGGACCGTCGATGGGCCGATGGCAATCACGGTCTTCTTCCTCAACGATGCGAGTGAAGTCCTCGTCGCGAGTCACACGACAACCGATAATGGCTCATTCAATGTATCCGTTCCTACCGACCCATTCGGAGATGGAGTGTCGAGTGGTATCAAGACCGTTATCGTAAGTGTTCTCGATGGCACCACACCATTCTATCTCACGGGCACGGGCAACGCATCCATTCTGGTCATAGGTGTGCCTCGATTCATGGATCGCACACCGATCATCCAGACGATTGTTGACAGAGGTTCGTCGATCACTTTCAGTGTTCGTCTGACAGAATTCAGCGATAATGACCGTCGTCTGGATGGCATGACGGTCGCGGCGAGGTTCCATGACACATGGCTCACTGAGGGTCTGACGAATAACGAGGGATTCGTGAATTTCACCTTTGACGTACCTCATTCCCACCCACTTGGACAGGTTGCGGTGACGCTCTGGTTCAACGGCTCTGCCACTCTCCATTCGACTTCCACTCAGATGAATACGATGATTGTTCGCTCACCAACGAATCTCACTGTCACTACGATAACCGATAACCCGATTGCGGGTGAATCATTCAATGTCAGTGGTTTGCTCCTATCGAGCAATGGCACCGGAATAATGGATAGAGCGGGCAATGCAATCGCAGCCATGTTGACCTTCGCGATCGACGATGAAACGAGTGGATTCCAAGTAACTGGTGGTGCGGTTTTGCCCAACGGCTCATGGTCAGCAGTCATCACTCTCGGACTCTCCTTCCCTAGAGGCACACACACTCTAAGTGCGATTTTCACGCCTGCTGTCAATTACTACGGCGCGAGCAGCAGTGAGGGTACATTCGATAGCCGGGGCTACTCTCTCGTAACCATCCTCGACCCAGCTGATCTCGACCCCGATCGGCGAATCACCCGCGGCGAGGACATCAGTGTGAATCTCTCCTTGGTCGACAATTCCGGCCAGACCGTCGGTGGTGTCGACATCGAGATTCTGGTGGATGGAATCTCATTGCTGAGCATTCCTACGGATTCGAATGGCCGTGCAGTAGTCATCATTCCTGTCGATTCAATGAGAGTCCAAGGTCCTCTGACCATTACTGCAGATTTCGCAGGAGTCGCTGGAACGACTGGATTGATTGGCGATTCGACTTGGACTCGCGTCATCGTCCTCGCGCCCAGCGTGTTAGAGATCACGGAGATATCCGGCTCTCAGATCGCTGGCGAGGCGGTGATATTCTCAGGGTCATTGCTCGATGAACACGGGCAGGTGTTGATCGACGATGGTCTGGATAGAGGCGGCATCATACATATCGCGATCGATGGCGTCGATGTAGGTTCAGCCTACACCACTCGCTCCAATGGTTCGGTGGGAACTTGGACCGTGACCTTCCTTCTCCCTCTGGATACAGATTATGGAGCGCATACAGTCACAGCCAGTTTCCTTGGTGGATTCACCTGGGTTGATCCCATGGGACAGGGCGATTCCCTGAATCCAGAGTATTATCTTCCTTCAAGCACGACCGAGGGTTACAATGTGACTCAGACCTCTCAGGTAGTGCTGACGACTCTCCCAGGAGAGATTGACCGAAATGAATTGCTCCTCATCGAGGGCATGCTGACAGATGGAGCAGGTCGAGTGCTCGGAGACCGATATCTTGAGGTGATGATGGATGATCAGTTCTTGACCGGTCTATCGGTCGCTTCTAATGGTACTTTCAGCATCTATATTCCAGTGCCACCGGATATGCCACTCGGCCCGCGCATCATCAAGATCACATTCGCGGGCGAGGAATTCATCCTCGGGTCGAATTCCACAACAGTCTTCACCGTATACGGGCCGACCATCGTTTCGCTCAATCCTCCAGCTACCGTTGCAGTCGGCGACGAGATGCACCTCAGCGGGACGGTGCGAGACAATCTCCCAGATGGTGGATTAGGGAATCATTCTCTTGAGATATTCATCGATGGCACCCTCATCGGCATCACCACGACCGATGAGTACGGCGACTGGTCACACACGTGGGTGATATCTGACTTCCTCGATGTCGGGATCCACACAGTCACAGTCTCCGCGCCTGCACAAGGCTACCACCGACCTGGTAGTGTGGACGCGAATCTCACAATCGCTTACCATACAGCATTGACTCTCCAGGTCGACTCGATTTCTGAGACTCGAGGTGGATCCTGGAACTTCTCCGGCAGGCTATTCGATTCTGACACTGCCGGAGCACCCGGCTTGGAAGACCGTGAGATCATCATCTCCCTCGACGGCCTTGAGATCGAACGTCTGACGACAGCATCCGATGGAGTTTTCTCTCTGCAGCACTCTCTCGGCTTCCTGATCGCGCGTGGTGGACACGACATCGAATTCCTCTTCGAAGGCCAGAAATTCTATCTGCCAATCGAGTACAACATGACTGTTTATGCTCGAGCGGATGTGGAGATCGAGATTCTCTGGCAGACGGATATCATCATCCGAAGCGACGATATCTCGAAGATCAAGCTCGTCGGCAGAGTCCTCGAGATCGGCGGCGAGGGCAATGTCATCGACGAATTGGATATCGTCTTGCTCTGGAACGGGGTTCCTGAGCCCGCGACTGTGACCTGGGAGTCTGCAACCGGACATTTCTCCATCAATTCACCTGCCCGCTCGACAATGCCTCCCGGCGACCTTACGCTCATCGTGCAGGTGGAACCGGACGGTGCCCGCTTCCTCAACGGAGTCTCAATTGATCATGTCGTAAACATCCGAGTTCCCGTACGCTTCGAATTCAATCCTGACGGACACCTGATTCGGGACCACACACGCTTGATCACCGGCAATGTCACCATCAGGGCTCAGGACACTGGTCTGCCGATCGAGGGAGTATCCCTCGTGGCCCGCCTCGTCAATGGCTCGACCGTTCTTTTCCAGACCGTCAAACTCACAGACGGCGATGGAGTGGTGGATTACCGATTCGAGGTCCAAGACCCGGTTCCCGGCTTTTATGATCGAGGATACTGGGGGGAGATGGGATTGATCTTCCACACCGATTCCCAACTTCTTGACCCGACAAACAGATTCTGGTTGGCCAATGAACACGGCGGCGTGAACATAACTTACGAGAAGCAACAGACTGCCCTTATTTCGTGGCAAATTGCTTCGCTCATCGGCGCTCTCCTGATTCTAGGCACCCTGCTTGGTCTTGCTGTGGTACTGAGGCGCCGCCGCCAAGCAGCGATCGATGAATTGGCGGATATCTTCAGTTATACAGCCGAGTTGCTAGCAGCTGGAGACGAGGTTCGTGAAGCGATTTTCAATTGCTACGAGAGTCTCTGTCAGATTCTGATGCGGAATGGCTTCCTGCGAAGAGATTTCGAGACCGTACGTGAATTCGAGATGGCGATTCGTAAGGCCTTGCCGATAAGTGAGCAGGCTTTGATCGCCCTCGATAGAATCTTCGAGGAGGCTCGATATTCTTCTCACAGGCTGGGTGAAGGTCATCGCCAGAACGCCCAACTGGCTCTGCAGTCAGTTCTGCAGCAGATCGATGAACTGAATGAGATTCCTGACAGAGATGCCTTCGAATTGGCAGAGTCATTGGCTTGAGTCGGCTGTCTCGACCGGCTGCTTTAGCGGTCTGATTTCGAGAACGCTGAAGATGAGGAATCTGACTCACTCGAAACTGAAGTGCAACACACCTTCGCTCAGGAATGCCGCCTGTAACCCTATGTTCGGTGGCAGTCGGAAGGTCCGAATCGATCCGCCGAATCTTTCAGTAGCGATGATGCGAATCATCGTTCGTTCGCCATCGAACGATGATTGAACTGAAAGATCGGATAACTCGGTCAGGCTCAGGTCCAGATCGAAACCTCGCCGTGCCGAGGTCTCATCAATCTCCTCGATGGTGACTGATGGGGTGCCGATGGACCTGACCTGAGCCAGAGCCGGTTCAACAGTCTGGGAAGATTCTTCGACCACTCGTCGGTGGTCAGTGATCGCATCGTCAAGGTGAGGGAGGTCTGCGAGGAATCTATGGTGCATGGATTGTGCGTCGATATCCAAACCGACTTCATCAATCTCCTCAAACAATCGAGGAGATTGTGACTCGAGGCCTTGGATACGCACACTCTCCCACATCTCTACCGAGCCTTGCCACGCACTCATCTCGGATGAATCCATTGATTCATACTGCTTCAATCGCAGGTTCTGGATGCCGCTCGAAGAAGCGCTTGACATGCCGAGCGGTTCGACTTGCGTCGGGGACTTCGATTGCAGACATGGTGCTGGGAAGGCAGTGCCTGTATGGACGTCGCAGCAGGCGTCTATCCAACAGAACCACCAAGGCTCGGTCTTCCCTCTTCCGAATCGGGCGGCCCAGAGCCTGCAGAAGGCTGTTTACAGCGGGTTGGGAACTTGAGTATCTCCAAGCCAGATCGCGCCCGAATCGGTCTTCACAGTACTCCTTCAAGGCATCCTGTCTAGCGCTCGGCGGTGGAACTGGAATCCCGACACAGACGACCGCATCGAGAATGTTCTCAGGATAATCGACACCTTCTGCCATCTTTCCGCTCAAGACTCCTGCGAGCAGAGCTCGGTCCTTCGTCCTCCTCTTCTGATACAATTTCTCAATCATCTCATTCACCTGCCTCTTCGACATCCTCGATCTCTCGATCAACAGATGTCGCCTTATTCCCCAAGGAAGCCAATCCTCCTCGCCGATGATCTCTCTCAGCAAGGCGTAACTGGGGGCGAACAGGGCGACGTGCCCTGGTGTGTTCTCGATGACTGAGAGAATGTGATCACGGATGCGTTCTGTGTTCGATTCGCTGCGATCGGTGAATTTCGAGGTGGTGTCTTTGGCAATCAAGATCGGCCTTCTTTCAGTTGAGAATGGGCTGGTGTACTGCCGACATCGAACCAATCGATTCGCTGTCGGTAGCCGTAAGAGGTCAGCATACATCTGTGGCGGCACCAGGGTGCCAGACATCAGAATCGAGCCTCCGCAGGCATTGAAGAGGTCGCCACTGACGACACCTGGATCCAATAGATGGCTGCTGATTCGAGGCTCGTCTCCAATCAGGTCGAAGATCAGAACCAGGGCTGGGCTATCGCGATATTCCAAACCGACTGAGAGCATCATCGCCAGTCTGGTCGAAGCGGTCTCCTTCTCGTCTTCATCATCGATTGAATCGTCGGTCTCGACTCTGACCCGGAGGAGTTGGGAGATCAGACGAGTCAGACAGCGTGAATCACCTCGATTCTCGATCTCGATGCTCTCGAGGACGATGGAATTGACCATCTCAATGAATTCTGCAGTGGAGATTCGCATATCATCGTCCCCGAGGCTGGCCAATTCCTTGAGTCTCGATTCGAACCATTTCGGCATTGACTCGTTCAATCGAGTCAGCGCACCAAGGGCGAATCGTATTTCCCGAAGTTCATCTCCAGCACTGAGATCCTCTGCAGACCGAGAAGCGACTTTCTTCTCCTCGGTTCCCAAGTGCTCCTCGAGTTCGGCCTTCGCATCTCTGAAGACCTTCATCGTCGCGACTCGTTGCAGACCATTGCGTACTCGATCGGGTAGATTGTGTGCTTCATCGACGATGATGATGGTCTCGGCCAGATCGATCCCCATCACGGGCAGTGATGCCTCGCGAACATTCTCGATGAAGACATGGTTGTAGTCACAGACGAGGATGTCGCATTCTTTCGCAGCCTCTCTGGCCGCGGCCCAGGAGCAGATTCGCATATTGCGCCCTCGGCGTATCATCTCATCGACATGCATCGGAACCCGAAACATCGCCTCTTTCAGGTCTGCGCGCCTCTCGACTCGAGCCTCTGGTTCGATATCCTCTTCACAATCGCATCTGCCTGTGACACGGTCCACAGTATGGCACATTCCTTCCCTGCCGATCAGATCGACGAGTTTGAGATCCAGAATCCCATCAGGCAGGCCTCGATTGATCGCCCTCACCGTTTCGACGACTATACGATGCTGCGATTGCGTGCCGGTCAGGAAGAGTATTCTCGGCAGTGACGGCATGGACCGTGCCACTTCCAGAGCCGAAGCCAGAGCGGCAGCGGTCTTGCCTATGCCCGTGGGAGCTGCCGCGAGCAGAAATCCCCCTTGCGAGAGAACCTCGATTCCATCCCACATCATCTGAGATTGTGACTCACGCACCTTCTCGTGCGCGAACCATATCGGAGTCGAGCCGACTTCGCCTCCTGTCATGGAATCCTGCCTGCGAATCGAACGGCCAAGAAGATTGGCCTCTCAACGCAGTACAATCGCCTCAGAATCCCTGCTGTCGAGTACCACCTTCAGAGGCGATTCAAGGGCTATGTGTCGAAGTGGTCCAATCTCAGTCTCAGGGGCGATTGAATCGAGCCAGTCGAAATCTAGCATATCGTCAGCGGTGATAGTCAGATAACCGATGTTGAAGGTGACAATATTCTGGTAGAAGTGTGTGCCTTGTGATGGCTCGAGATGAATGTCAGACATCGGCACCTCAACGATGGCCTTCGCACCGCTGATCTGTTCCCAAGATACTGGAATGCCCAACGAAGGGTCTGATGACCCCCAGCGCCCAGGTCCGATGAGAAGGTAAGAACGGCCCTGACTGCGCAAGGTCGCATCAATCGCCTCGACACCGTCGGTGAGGTCTGCCGTCTTCAGTCTGTCTAGGCGGTCGGGATGGATGTAGACCACATCCTGTATATCGTCGATTACTCCATTCCCAAGAGCCTTGCTGCACATTATGATCGCTCTGGTTCTGTCAACTTGACTCATGTCGATGTCGATGTCGACCGATTCTTCCAGCATCGGTCGAACCTGGAGAATCGCGAAAATCTTTTTTCCACTGTCTTCGTCAATCACGAGAGCGAATTCAATTTCGATCGGCGAGTTCAGATAGGATTCACTTCGCTTCAGAACATGGTCGAGGATTTCCGCCAGAGGAATGCGAGAATGTTTGAGAATGGGGGCGAATGTGACGACTCTCGGGCCTCCACTCGCTCTCACTGAGTCGACCACCCTGTCGTCTGCCACGACATAAGTCGAACCGACCAGAGCCAACCGTCCATCCTCTTCAGCCTCTCTCAGACCAAGGTTCACCAGATTCTTGGTTTCATCGGCTGAAAGAGGTGTTTCTGACCTTCCCATCGGTATCGCCCAGAAACTCGTCTGAGATGTTTCTAGCATCGCCTCAGTGCTGTGGAATTGATGAATTCGACGAGGTTGTCCTGGGCTGAATCGGAGACATTTCTCGCCCGAAGCAACCTGTCTACCCAAGCCGATGCAGACAGCAGCAATCCCATCCTCTGCAATCAGTGGCGACACAGGATAGTGATTCCGGCTGCGCGCCGCACCAGCGATGTGCGGATAATAGCGGCCATTTATCTCTCGGCCGACAAGCTCTTGAATCACGACGGCCATTCTCTCGTCTTGGATGCTGCTCGGTGTCGCCGCGACGTATGCCTTGGCGCCTTTGTGATAGGTTGAGGCGAAGACCAATTTGATCGCCTCCTTGAGTCTCGCAAGCCGAACATCGAGTTTGCTGTGGTCGTTCGCTATCATGTGAGTGGCATAGACGCCAGCGAATGGCTGATGGCTTGCATCTTCCAACAAGCTCGAAGATCGAATCGCCAGAGGTCTCGTCATATGACCGAGCATCGCTGTGAGTTCTTCCTCGACATCTTCACTGAATTTTGAGGCGAGGAATTCGGCATCGACCTCGGAATCATCGTGTTCTTCGTGCGCGAAACGTGAAAGGCCATTCATCTCGATGAATTCCTCGAACACATCCGTCGCCAGAACAATTGAATGCGGAACGATGAATTCAACGTCAGGAAATTTGTCTTGCAAGCCCAGATCCGGCATTCGGCTGAAGAAGAAAGCCAAGCCACGTCCCTTTCCACCGAGGCTACCTCGTCCGATTCTGAGGAATCCCAGATCCGAATGAGCAGAATCATTGTCTCGAATCGAGCGATTACGAACCCTGTCGATGTGGCTACGCATGGAATTCAAGATGAAATCTCGAATTTCCTCGGTCGATTCGAAATCACCGATAGTGAGGTGGCGGAGACTCGCTGCGAGGGAGAATTCCGTCCGCGTGCGAAGCCAGTGAGAGAAGTGGTTTCGAGTCGCATGATACTCAACCGATTCGATTGGAGCGCGAGATAATTCTTCTACCAATTGACGAAGATTCGCTGCCCTTCCAACCTCAGTTCCATCGGGTAATTTGAAAATGAAATCTCCGAAGTTCATCTCTTCAAGCATGAAGTCCGCAATGCGCCCATAGAGTTGCGTATCCTCCTTGTGCAGGAAACGAACACCAAGTGCCTCCGCCTCCTCCTTCAACTCAAGATTCTTCGATTGGAAGAGGATTGGCAGATTTGAATCTCGGGACCTGATGTAACGAACTAATTTCAGGCCCGCAGTATCTCTTCCATCTTCTGGGTCGGGAAACTTTCCGTCGGTGAAGACTCCGATGATGTTGTGATGGTATTTGTCGATTATCGACTTCGCCGTGGGGTAATCTGAAGCGAGCAGGATCTTGGCTCGGGCGCGAAGTCGCAGCAATCGCTCGTAGAGGTTGCCACTCTCGCTTATCAGACGCGTCGTCTGATTGACCAATTGTGAGTACAACAGAGGCAGGTAGGCTGAGTAGAATCGGCGACTGTCCTCGACCAGCAGAATGACTTGGACGTCGCCATTCTCGACATCGTTCGCAGCATTCTTCTCGTCCTCGATGAGTTTGCAGATAGACAAGAGGATTTTGCTGTCCCCCGTCCAGACGAAGATGCGATCTATGCCATCACCTGTGTGGAGAGTCGCCAATTCACGTGTGTTGTGGCTGAGCATGATCACCGGCAGGTCGGGATTGTCACGTTTCGCCCGCCTGCCGAAAGCATAGGGATCCATGGTGCCGACGCGAACCATTGTGATGATCAGGTCGAAATCTCTGTTTGCGAGTAGTTCTAGTGCGTCATCGGCGTCGTGACTGTGAATTATTCGCGGTGCTTGGGAGAGATTCAGCTCGGTGTACTCACGCCTCATGATTTCGGCGAGGTAGCCCGATTCTTCGAGCAGATAATGATCGAATGGGCTGGCGACGAGAAGCACATCCCTTACTCGGAATGGCGTCAGCCGCTCGAAGCTCTGAAGGTCGCTGATGCCCACTGCCATGACGGCTGATTCCGCACCTCACCCATCAAGGTTCAGCCTCAGAGGTCAGTCAGAGGATGGCTGGGTCAGAAGGGTGCCCCGCCCGAAATGGGCGGGACGGTGTGTGTGATGATTCTCATTCGTCTCTTTTATCGAGGTCTTGATGTGGGTTGTGGATCGAGCCTTGGTTCGATTCGCGAAGTGACTCCATTCCACGTTGAGGTCGTGGAGCATCGCGAGGACTGTAGCCCACCGCGTTGGAGAGTTTCGCTCTGCGGCGCAAGCCGGCGAATCCGACCTTGATTATCGCTCGTGAAGGGTGTGTTGCAGAGAGGCGGCGATGCCGCCCCCCCGCTTTTTTCGAGTGCATCCCATTCTCACCCAAGTCTCTCGCCTCATTGGTCGGTCGATTCAGAGCGAGCTCTGAGCTCCTTCATTCGCCGCTGTAGCGCAGCATCGACCGTCACATCGTCAGCGGTTGCGCGAGCGATGTGCTCGCGCGCCGCATATCTCAGAACGACATCAGCCTGCTCGCCTTGAATCCGACAGAAGTCGGCCAGGCGTGCAGTCAGGTCGGGTCCGAGATCAACTTCGACGCGTGTGCCGGAGGAGAGGTGGGGCACAGACAGGTAGCCCCTGATCGCGTCACGGATAACATCAGATCGATTTCGCATCCCATCGAATCCAACCCTGCGCTCGAGTTCGAGTAGGTAATCCTCAGGTATCCTCAGTGAGACCATGGGGCTGTGACCTGTCATTCCGCCGCTCCTCCTGAATTCTCACGTAGGCGGGGGGGTCTTAACTGTATTGCAATTGAAAGACAATTGAAAGACACTGGCAAGTTCAGCCGGATCGGATATGAGTTGAATCAGCAACCGGAATCGAGCGAGTTCGACCGCAGTTCAGTTGAAGGGGGAGAGGGTTCTCGGCATCGCGCAGGGTCGAACATGAAGGTCATCAACGACGCCATTCATGGGCAGTTCAATCTCGATGGAGTCAGAGCCAGCCTGCTGGAGACTCCTGAGATGAACAAACTGAGTCACATCAAGCAGCTCGGTCTGGCGCATCTGGTCTTCCCTGGAGCACATCACACTCGTTTCGAACACTCTCTGGGTGTTTCGCATATTGGTGGAATGATGGCCGACTCGATTGGTTTGGATGAGCATGAGAAGACGCTCGTCGAAGTAGCGGGAATGCTGCACGACGTCGGCCATGGACCATATTCGCACACGCTGGAACACATTCTGCACGAGCGAGGAGGTCTAGATCACATGTCGATCACCGAAGGAATCATCCTCGGTGAATACGATGTCTTGAGAGAAGGCGAGGAATCATCGGTGCCGAATCGAAGGCGTATCCCCGACATTCTCGAGCGCAATGACATTGATCCCAAGGATGTCGCAGCTCTGATTCGTGGACCTGATGCCCGAGGCACCGAGCGCACGCTGCTGGCGTGGACCGATGGCAAGGAGGATCTGGTTGCTGACGATCGCACGCTCGCGAACCTCGTCCACGGTCCGGTTGACTGTGACCAACTCGACTACCTGCTTCGCGATGCCCATTTCACCGGCGTGAAGCACGGTATCGTCGATCATCGCCGACTCATCGCCTGCCTTTCTCGTCATGGCGGCGACCTCGCTGTCGAAGAAGGCGGACTAGCTGCACTCGAGGGAATGCTGGTCGCACGAGGTCTGATGTACAGCGCAGTCTATTTCCATCGAGTCACCAGGATTACCGAAGTGATGCTGAGTCGCGCCGTCGAGCGCGGCGCAGACAAACTGCCGGACTCGATGGATCTGCAGCGCAGGGTGGACGCCGAGATCTGGCAGGCGCTTTACGACGCTGGTGATTATCCTCGTGATATAATGCGTCGTCTGAAGTACAGACAGATGTTCAAAGTCGCCGCCAGCCGCAGGCAGGATGAACTGACTGCAGACCAGATTCAGCGACTCATCGAAATCGCCAATGACTCGACCAAACGGCGCGAAATCGAAGACGACCTAGCACATCGCGCCGGTCTCAAGCCTGGATACGTCGCCGTAGATGTCCCAAGCGTCAAACTCCTACTCTCAGAACCACGCATGGCTCAAGTCGACATTCGCATCATCGGTGACGACGGTCGCACCCGCTGGTTCCGCGAACACACACCGATCGCAGAAGCTCTTCGCAAGCGCCAGGTAAGCCAAGCAGCCGTCTACGTGATGACTCTGCCCGACCACGAAGAAACAGTGGCTAAATTGGCCGAACATCACCTGTTCAGTTGAGTATTTGACAGCCCCAGAGGGGCTGAACGAATCAGTTTCAGTAGCCATACCTTTCAAAAGGGGGTTTCCTATCGGCAAGGCCCCGTTGCTTGAGTTGAGAATCGGGATACCACGTCGGTGAACCAAATGGACAAGACGATGAAGACAGTGTATGATAGCGTAGTAGCAAGGGATCCGAACCAGCCTGAATTCCATCAGGCGGTCGAAGAGGTCCTCGACAGCCTTGGGCCAGTCATTGAAGCCCACCCTGAATACCTCCCAGTCGTGAAAGCGATGGTCGAGGCGGAGAGAATCATCCAATTTCGTGTCGCCTGGTACGATGATGATGGCAATCTGCAGGTCAATCGCGGATTCCGTATTCAGATGAATAGCGCCATCGGTCCGTACAAGGGCGGATTGCGCTTCCACCCCTCGGTCAACCAATCGATCCTCAAGTTCCTCGCTTTCGAGCAGGTCTTCAAGAACAGCTTGACACAGCTGCCAATGGGTGGCGGTAAGGGTGGTTCAGACTTCGACCCCAAGGGTAAGTCCGACAACGAAGTCATGCGCTTCTGTCAGGCTTTCATGATGGAATTATGGCGTCACATCGGCGCCAATACAGATGTACCCGCCGGCGACATTGGTGTCGGGGGCCGCGAAATCGGCTATCTGTTCGGTATGTACAAGAAACTCCAGAATGAATTTACAGGAATTCTGACCGGCAAGGGACTCGCCTACGGCGGCTCTCTGATTCGCCCTCAGGCGACAGGCTACGGACTGGTTTACTTCGCCCGAGAAATGCTTGCTACAACCGGCAAGTCATTCGAGGGTGCGACCGTCTCTATCAGCGGCTCTGGCAACGTCGCTCAGTTCGCTTGCGAGAAGGTCCTCCACCTTGGTGGCAAGCCGGTGACGATGTCAGATTCATCCGGCTGGATCCACGATCCTGCCGGCATCGACCCCGAGAAACTGGCTTGGATCATGGATCTGAAGAACAACCGCCGCGGTCGAATCAGCGAATACGCTAAGAATTTCGACGGCATCACCTACACAAAATCTGAGCCGGAGCCTGCATCAAATGGTCTGTGGGGGGTGAATGTGGACATCGCTCTGCCATGCGCGACCCAGAATGAGATCAATGCTCAGGAAGCTGAGATGTTGGTCGCCAACGCCGTCATCGCCGTCGTTGAAGGTGCGAACATGCCTTGCACACCCGAGGCGGTCGAAGTCTTCCAGGATCATGGCGTCCTCTTTGCACCTGGAAAGGCCAGCAACGCAGGTGGCGTTGCGACATCTGGACTCGAGATGAGCCAGAACAGTCTGCGTCTATCATGGACTAGTGAAGAGGTCGATGGCCGCCTCGATGCTATCATGGTCAATATCCACAAGCAAGCCTATGAGACGGCCGAGAAGTACGGCGTGCCCGGCAATTACGTCGCCGGTGCCAACATCGCCGGCTTCCTCAAGATCGCAGAGGCGATGACCGCCCAAGGTATGGTCTGAACCTCAGAACCGATCAATCGACGGAGTTTAATTCTCCTCGTTCATCGATGAGAGGAAGCGCTGCATTCTCTCGCTCTTCGGTTCATTGATGATTGAAGATGGGCCCTCTTCTGCGACCAGACCTTCGTCGAGATAGACCACTCGATCGGCAACATCGCGAGCGAAGTTGATCTCGTGCGTGACGATGACCATCGTCATCCCCTCATCGGCGAGACCTCGAATCGTGTTCAGAACCGATCCGACCAACTCGGGGTCGAGTGCACTGGTCGGTTCGTCAAAGAGAATCACCTCAGGCTTCATCGCCAGCGCGCGGGCAATCGCCACACGCTGCTTCTGCCCACCCGAGAGATTGCCCGGATAGGCATCGACTCGATCGAGTAGGTCAACCCTCTCAAGAACTTCCATAGCAACTATATCGGCCTCTTCTTTGCTCATCCCGCGAACGTGAATCAAGCCGAGAGTGATGTTTTCAAGCACTCGAAGATGAGCGAATAATTCGAAGGATTGGAAAACCATGCCGATGCGTGAACGAATATCGTTCACATCCGCATGAGGCGTATTGATCTGCTCACCTCGAAGTTCAATCACTCCAGCAGTTGGCTCGATGAGCCGGTTGATACAACGTAGAACAGTCGATTTCCCACTTCCAGAAGAACCGATGATTGCCACCGATTCGCCTTCGTGGACATCGAATGAAACCCCTTTGACGGCGTGAACTCCGCCAACATACATCTTCTCGAGGTCCTTGATAGAAAGTACGATGTCCGGCATTCAATCACCTCCTATGATTCCCAAACCCGGAATCCTCGTCTTTTCCTCAAGCCTTCGCAAGAGCAACGCCAACGTCCACGTGATGACGAAGTAGGATATCATAACCATGCCCCAGGCCCAGAAAATCTGGAAAGTGACAGCGATGATCAACCGACCCTGCCTAGCCAACTCCGAATAGCCGATGACCATCGCCAATGAGGAGTTGAGAACCAGATTCACCATCTCATTACCTAACGGTGGGATGCAGATTCTGATTGCTTGCGGTAGGATGACGAGGCGCATGGTTCCCATGTAGGTCAGGCCGATGCTGCGACCGGCTTCCATCTGGCCAGTGGGAATCGCTGCTATCGCGCCTCGAATCGTCTCACACTGGTAAGCTCCTGAGTTGAGTCCCAGCGTGAAGATGGCACTGATGAATGCGCTTTGGCCGAAGAAGAAATAGTCGAGGCCGTCGGTGCCCATGTCGCCGAAATTTCCCTCATAGGCTTTCTGGATCTTGAGACCGATTCCAACTCCGAAATGAATGAACATGAACTGAACGATCAAAGGTGTGTTTCGGAAGAAATCCGTGTAAACCGTTGCAATCGAATTCAATGGTCGAATCTTGAACAGTGGTCCCGTGAGTTTCTGGTCCGCGAGAACAAACTGCACGCCCACAGCCGCCATGGCGAGTCCGAGGACAAATATGCCGAAACCCCTCGGGTCTCCGACTGGTGTGTAGATGTATTCGATTCCATCCAGCCCCAACGCTCCGAATCGACTTCCGCCAGTCATGAGAAGATAGAATCCAGAGATGCTGAGAACACCTCCAAGAGTCTTGACAGTTGTCAGAGAGTATCTTTCGAAAATCTGCTTGAGCGAGTTCGGCGCGGTCTTGAAGAGCGCTAGAACCGTGCCGATGAAGAATCCGAAGAGGATTCCGAAACCTACGATCTTGATCGTTGCGAGGAAGCCACCTAGAAGCATGTCATCTGCATACTCGGCGAACTCACCGAAGTTGTTGTAATCTGGAATCTCGAAGCCGATCAACTGGTCCTTTCCCGAATCATCAGTCCAAAGGATGACCCCACCGTCTCCAACTGCCACCCCGGTCTTGTAATCCACCATCGCGAAGTCGTTGAAGGAAGTCGAGACCCCTTCAGGCAAGATGCTCTTGGAGACGATGTTTCCTCCGTCGAGACTGACGGCGAGGTAATTGCTGGGACCTGTAAAGAGGATGATTGAAGCGGAAGCGACATCGATGGAGTTGAGATTTCTACTCAGGGAAGTCGCGTAGTTTTGAGATTCGATCTCAACGAGATTCCAGATATGACCTCCTTGAGATGTTGAAGCGAGAATCTGCCCTGTGGATGAGATTGCGAACATCCGGAAAGGATTGTAATATCCTGCAGAAACCAGATTCGAATCCCTCGCCCCCTCAGGGGCCTCGCGATAATCCCAAGTCGCTCCGCCATCATCGGTGAAGATCAACGAGCCCGATTCGCCACAGGCGATTCCAAAGTCGGAATCGAGGAAGGCGACATCGTTCAAATCGTCTGAGAAGCCGCTCTGACGGTCTGCCCAAGACGCTTCAGAATACTGCCAGATAGCACCGCCCGCCCCGACTGTGATGATGGAATCCGAACTCGTGACAGCGATGCTTGCCATGCCCTCAGCAGGAATCCCTAGGTCTTGCCATTCCCCGCCAGTTCCTTCTTTGAACAGTACCGCACCGTCCGCACCGAGCACAGCCATCGAATCATATTCAGCATCAGCAGCGATGAAATCTGACGTGATCGGCGAAACCTCCGTCTGCCAGGTCAGGCCCCCATCTGAACTTGAGAGCATGACACCTTCATCGCCGAAAGCCCACAATTCAGAGCCATGGACGACAGCGGCGTTCAGATCCACTTCGGTGCCGCTGTCGACAACGACCCAGCCGGTCTCGATGCTCTGACCAACTGCGGGAGTCAGAGAAACGATGATGAAAATCGAGACCATCAGTCCGACTCGAACTCTCGAATCGAGAGCACCCCAGGAGAAAATCCTCTCAATTCCGGGCTGAGAGTTCCGCATAAGTCAATCGAAGGATTGGGAGAATATAGTCTCGACCCGTTCTGCATCGGTTCGATGTGATTCAACAAAAGAGTCGAGCATCCGATTTTCCAAAACGCTCCCGAGGCTGGCCAGAGGCCGCCCGAAACACGAGGCTTCCCATCAGCAATGTTCATCGGCGAATCGTCGCACAGGATGTGCATGGGCGAGATGATTTACCACGGCAAGGTCAAGCAGGTATGGAGCACGGATGACCCCGATATCATCGAATTTCGCTACACGGACCAAATTTCAGTCTTCGATCAAATCATCCCTAGCCTCGTCCCTCGCAAGGGGGAGTCGCTGAACCGCACCTCATGCCATTGGTTCGAGCTGGTTGAGAAGGAGGGCGTGTGCGATACGCATGTGATCGAGATGAACGCGCCCGACCGCGTCCGCGCGAGGAGATTCGATGTGATCCGCGAGGCGGGCGCGATAACTCCAGATGCTGAGAATGTGTTCGTCCCGCTGGAGGTCATCTGCCGCCACTATCTCGCGGGTTCGGGGTGGCGACGTTATGCACGTGGCGATGTCGGGGCCGAGGAATTCGGATTCGAGCCGGGGACGGTTTTGACTGAAGGAGTGAAATTGCCCAAGCCTTACCTCGAGGTGTCGACGAAGTTCGAGAAGTTCGACAGATTGCTGGGGCGTGAAGAGGCTTTGGAGATTTCAAATCTGAGCGATGAGGAGTTCGATTCGATTCTTGAAATAGTCTTGAAGGTGGATGAGATCATCGAGCGCGAGGCTGCCAAGAGTGGCTTGATTCATGTTGATGGTAAGAAGGAATTCGCACTCGGCGTAGGCCGAAAACCAGTCTTGGTGGATTCCTTCGGGACTCTCGATGAGGACCGTTGGTGGGATGCTGCGGCTTATGAGAGGGGTGAGATCGTGCAACTCTCGAAAGAATTCGTGCGTGGGCATTACATCGAGACTGGGCATCATGCGGTACTTCGTGAGGCTCGACAAGCAGGTACTGATGAGCCGCCGATTCCTGCTCTACCCGCCGAAATCATCGACCAGACAGCGACTCTGTACGCCGATATGTTCGAACGCCTCACTGGCCGCATTTTCTGAGGGTCTGGCGTGGGCACACACGAGTACGAGGATGACCCACGAAACGAGAATGTCTGGATATCGGTCAATGGCGAGTTACTACGCCGTCCCGATGCGAAGATCTCGGTGCTGGATGCTGGTTTCCTTCTTGGGGACGGTGTATGGGAAGCATTCAGATTGCATCAGGGTGTGTTGGTTTTTCTCGATGACCATCTCGAAAGATTGTGGCATGGAGCCGAGGTCATCGACCTCGAGATGCCTCTCAGTCGCGAGCAATTGGTTGGACGAATCGAAGAAGTCATCGAAGCCAATGAGATGTATGATGGTGTGCACATCAGATTGATCGTCACCCGAGGACTGAAACCCACGCCCTATCAGGCTCCTTGGGTGATTTCGAGTCTACCAACGATAGTCATCATTCCTGAGCACAAAAGGGCTGATATTCGGCGTGCCGAGAATGGGATTCGACTGGTCACCGTCGATGTCATTCGAGGGCCACAGAATGTTCAGGACCCGCGCATCAACAGCCTCTCCAAACACAATTGCATAGCCGGCTGCATCGATGCTGCTCGCAAAGGGGGGGATGAGGGATTGATGCTCGACCCGAACGGCAATGTCGCCTCATGCAATTCGACTCATTTCTTCATCGTCAGAGATGACGAGGTATGGACCTCGAGCGGCGAATATTGTCTGAACGGAATCACTCGCCGCAAGGTGCTCGACATCTGTGGGGCGAACGGCATAGCGGCATTCGAGCGGGACTTCACGATAGATGATGTACGCTCAGCAGACGAGGCTTTCGTGACGGGGACTTTCGCCGGAGTTACCCCAGTGATCGAGTTCGATGGAGAGGAGATGAGCGCTGGTGTACGAGGCCCGATGGCGGAGCGAATCCAGAATCTATACATCGACCTGATTCGGAGTGAGTGCGGTGGTTGATACACCTCAGAGCGAGCCACTTCGAATCGCGATGTGGTCAGGCCCACGCAATATCTCGACGGCGATGATGTACTCTTTCGCGAATCGTGGGGATACCTTCGCGACGGACGAGCCTCTCTACGCTCACTATCTGTCCGCCACCGGTATCGACCATCCTAGCGCTGCAGAGGTCATCGAGAATGGATTGACGGATTGGCGAAGCGTCGTCAAGCAACTCTGCGCCGAGGTTCCTGACGGCTCGAGAATCTGGTATCAGAAGCACATGTGCCATCACATCATCGAGGGGATGGGAATCGATTGGTTGTCCTCGTTCAAGAATTGCTTCTTGATACGTGACCCACGCGAGGTTCTCCTATCATTGTCAAAGAGGACGGATGCGATCGATGCATGGGCTACGGGTCTGCCACAACAGGCGCGAATTTTCAAAGCGGTACGCGAAATGACAGGAGAAAATCCCTTGGTCGTCGATTCAGCCGACATCCTGAATGACCCAGAGGGGGTATTGCGAAGTATCTGCGAGCATCTAGAAATCGCGTTCGATTCACAGATGCTCGGCTGGCAATCCGGGCCAAAGGAATGCGATGGCATCTGGGCTGAACATTGGTATGACGCTGTTTGGGCTTCGACAGGATTCGCCGCCCCGAGACCGAGGGAAGGGGAGTTGTCCAAGGTTCTGCAGTCTGTTCTGGATGACGTTCAGCCCATCTACAACGAACTAGCTTCTCATCGGATGACCTGATCTAGGCATGGCGCCGCATCAACAAACCACAACGTCGCTTGCGCGCAGAGCGCAGGATGATGGTCAGATGTCTGAAGGCGTCATTGACTCCGCCATCGAGTGGCTCGGAAGGATTGATTCCCCACTTGCCTCGACGAATCACTCGATGGAGGCTCGTGACTTCTGAGGCGCTGAGCCAGCCACAGAGATGCAATCCTGCAGCACCAGAGGAAAACCCAGGCTCGCCGAGGTACTCTTCTTCGAGTCCCAGAGCAAGCTTCGCCAGAAGATCGTGTAGAGCGCCATTGTCCCTGTCATTAGTGAATTCGTGGAGATAAGATATTGCATTTCCACCTTCGATTGGGAAACGCCCGATTCTCTCGCGCGATACTGCTTTGTCGAGAGGTTCGGGCGAGCTTCCATCTTCCTGCCATGAGACGGCCGTCAGAAAGAGCATCGTCGCAGCGTCGAGTTCAGGAGACTGTCCTTCGACTAGATTCTGAATCGTATTCGAGAATTTCGCGATGGACTGGATTTCGCCGTGATCCCCGCCTTGCGAGGCTTGAATCAAAGGAATCAATTCAAGTGGATCGTGGCGCAGTGGCACGAATGTGTGAAATGCTGAGGGGGGAATATAGCGACCCATCAGACCACCGATTGTTTCAGTCGCTGCCAGTCAGACGCTTCAACCTGCTCTCGAACTCATCTGAGGGTTCATCTTCAACCGTTTGAGCTGCACTTTGTTCGTCGGCAGATTCTGAAACGTGTGGACCGGCCGCTCTCGTTCCTTCCTCGGAGTGAGAATCCACTCGCTGCGTGGACTCGGCACTTTCTTCTTGAGTTTGAACAGGCTCAACAGGTGGTTGTGATTGTTCTGTTTCCTGGTGAACCTTGCTCGGCCGCTGTCGGAAAACAAGCTCGGTCATTTCCAATAATCGCCGGCGATCTTTCTGATTGTGAACGATCCAAGCAAGTGTGAGCGCGATGCTGATCACCAGTGCGGCAGCAACGAATCCAGTAGTCCATTCGAATCCATCATTCACATCGACAGCGCCGCCAGAGAGGATGATCCTGACTTCATCATCGCTTGAGTCTGAATCCTCATCCCATGGGAATTCACAACTTATCCGAACCACCATCTCGGTTCCATCTTCAACGCTGGGGCGGTCGAGTTTCGGAGTTGGAGCATAGACACCCGTCATGTCGATGATGTGAGTTGCCTGATGAGTACCGGCGCTGACGGAAATGATACAATTGGCATCGCTGAGCAGGTATTGGTTCTCACGTTTCGTGAGTACCTTGATCTTCTGCCCCGCCCCCTCGCCTTCGATCTCGAGGTCGACCAATCCAACATTCCAGTCACTACGGCGAATCTCAAAAGTCACCTGCTCCATGGTCACGAGGACTCCTCTCGAATCGAGCAGACGGAGGGTGAGTGTTCTCATGCCTGGAAGGGGATTCCAAGCCTCAGCACTGAGATTGGTCGCTGCAGCCGATGTGTTGGCTGCGACGAATCCCTCGTATGAATCGAGCATGTCCCCTTCATCATCGATCAACATGATCGTGTAGCTGAAGGTTTCTGTTCCGTTGAACACACTGCACTGGGCAAGAATGTCGATTGCAGTGCCGGAGATGGAACAACTCGCTATGCGATTCGCAGGTTCGATGACATGAGCTATGTATGGCAGGTTCGAAGTGCCATCGACAGAGATCTGATTGCCTACTGAAGTTGAAGATGCGTACCAAACCCAGCCTCCTTGAATGTCCCATTCCAGTTGGTTCTGGACATCATCCACCACCGAAGAAGATGGATTCGTTCCGTGGATGTCGAGCAGGGCACTATCACCAGATACGGCAACGATGACGGGAGAGGAAGCCCACGAGTGATCCGCTTGAGTTGTATCGAGAGAGATTTCGCGTTGATTCCCTGCAGAATCCTGTGCCAGGATTCGAATCGTTTGAGAGGCACCATCCCAGTCGTCGGTCGGGATTATCTCCAATGGAACTCCCGTTATTTCTCCGACCGCGAGGACCACTTCGGTTCGGCCTGCAACTATCCAGCCTTGCGGCAGACTGAGTACCTCCAATGAGATCGTTGTTGGCGAGTTTCCTAGATTCTCCAGTTCTGCCAAGGGGTATCCGCCATCATCCGATACAACCCAATCCGATTCACCGGTCAGGCTGAAGTCGAGGATGATCGCAACACGCAGAGGCAGCGTGATCGTCGATTCGCCACTGCCATCGCCCTCTCTCAACTTGACATGGAGTTCGACTGTTCGTCCGTGACGGGAGGATGCTGGAGGCGTTATCTGGAGGTCAAGAGGTGTATTCTCTTCAGGATCCATAATCGGCAATTCCTCAGGTGCAATGACCTCCCAGCCGTTCTCACCAGTCACGTAAACCGATACGTAGGGTCGGGAGGGAGCATTGCCCTGTTGGATTATCATCAGCGAGACAGTCGATCCCGCAGGGTCGATTTCAAGATCAGCATTGTTGGCGACTGCGGTCCAAGATGCTACATGCGTCACTTCGACGCTGAAGGAGAATGTCAGCAGATCCTCATCGAAAGCCGTAGCGGTGACCTCGATATCGGTGATGCTGCCATTCCAAGCATCTGCTGGAATCTGCACAGTTATTGCCAGCCAGGCGCTGCCATTTACTGCAACCTGATCCACGGAATCGCCGACCGCAGACCAACCCTGACTTGAGTCCGCGCCTGAGTATGTCACTGTCTGAGTGGTTCCGAGCGAGAGACCATCCTGCAGGTTGCCGACATTCTTCACTTGTACGTCCACGAGCAGAGTACTGCCCGGTTGAATTGCGAAGGTTCGTCCCTCGACCTCCAAACCATCGACCGAGGAGGTGATTTCCCAGCGATGATCCTGCCGTGCCTCGAGGATGAGGATAACAGAGTCTGTAACAGCTGCGTCACCATCGGATGTCATGGTAAAGAGGATCTTAACCGGAGTTCGAGCCGGAGTGCTGGCAGGTAGGACGATCTGAATCGGCAGAGTCCGCAGGCTGCCTGCAGCCAAGGACACTTGATCAGCACTGAAAGTGACTGATATTCCAGGGTCTTCGGACAGATTCTCGTCGAGCAGGATATCGTGGGTCATCGTGTAAGAATCCTGACCATTACCTGGATTATTGAGACGAACAGTAGCGGAAGTCGGCGTATCCACCTCGACCAGATGAGGCGATTCTGTTGGCGAGACGAGGGTGAGTCCGGCACGATGTATCTGCAGAACTTCGACAGATAGACGCAATGCGTGATTGGCATCTAGGCTCCCAATATCTGAGAAGGTGTGGAAGGCGGGAACCGAGTCAGGTGGTAGATTGAGGGTCAACGTGCCCGTCGTTCTGCTTCCGGCAGTTCCCGAAATCTGAACATCATCGCCGCTGAGGGTTAACGATGAAGAGCCACTCCAAGCCCATCCAGTGAGAGTCATTCCAGCATCAGCGAGCGACCAGTCGATCGAATTTACAGAGGTGGGCAGGTCTGCTATGACCGTCCATTGCAGAGTATTCTCAGGCATGCTACGCTGATGATCGACCTCTGCGACGACGCCACTGGCGACGAATGAGAGTTGAACGGTCTGACAGGTCTCATCTACACCTGAGCCGACGCACATTGTCAGCGGAGTCGAGACGCTATCACCGAGATACGAATCTGTCGGTACTCCGAGTCGAGCAGAGATGACTTTGGTTTCTCCTGCTGACAGGGTGAGGGCAGTGATTTCCTCACCCCCCGAATCATGGAGCGCGAGATTGTTGCCCGATGAATCCCAAGATGTGCTGTCCCAATTCATCGAGATTGAATTCTCATCTGCATTCCCGAGATTCTCGACAATGAGCCAAGCCTTCGCCGACTCACCAATCAATCCGTATCCCGTACTCGCCGCCGTACCGGAAGGGCCTCTGATCGAGAGTCCTCTGGTTCGATTGGCTTCGACGGCCAAGACGCCAGTGACCGAGACATTCACGTCTTCATCAAGAGTCAGAGTGAGACTCAGATGACCGGCAGCTGAGCCTGATGCGTCGGCAGGTGCGTGGATCCACAGATCTGGCGTCCAAGTGTCATCGCTGCCAATCTCGATGCCATTCAATCCCTCAGGCGTCTCGTCTGTCCAAGTCCACCCCTCAGGCAGTGTCGTGTCATCGACACTCAAGGACCAGATTCCCGCCAGACGTCCAGTCGAGCGTATCGTCGGCTGAGCCAGAGCCGATGATCCCGGGTCAATTCGAATCGGATCGGTCGGCATCTCGAAGGATGCGTTATATGGTGGTATAATCGCTAACGAAGTCATTTGGTCATCATTATCGTAGCGAGATTGGCTGACATTCTGATATGGGTCGACGACCAGTTGGAAGGAGTGTTCGCCAAGAGGGCCACTCCACTCAATAGAGAATGATTCGAAACCCGCATTTCCCGTTGGACCAGTGGGATCCAGAGAGTCCGCTCGATGTCGTCCGATTTCAACTCCGTTTGCAAAGAGTACTGCATCGATTGGGCGATCGGTCGTTGAAGTTCCTGCGTTCTCAAAGAGTGCCGTCACGGTGACACTTTCACCAGGGTCCGGTGCACTCGGATTGAAATCGATGCTCCTTCCGTCGAGGAGCGGTCTGACGTCAGCGAGAGCGGTCGAGATCACGGTGTCGCCGATGATGATATCCAGAGTCGCGTCACCATCGATGTCCGCGAGTGCAGGTGCCGACCAGGTTCTGTGTTCGACTTCGACCTCGTTGTTCCAATGATTGTTAACACCAGTTTGAGTCCCTTCGTCGCCATCGAATGCCCATAACGATCGACCGAAGGCGACGATTAGTTCAGGGGCCCCATTTCCATCGATGTCAATCCAGACCGGTGGCGCGACGGCGATTTCGTCATTTGGTAAGCCACTGGACATCTCGAGATCACGGTGCCACTCCAATTGAGGATTCGTGGTCGAGATGTCATGACAGCCGGCCTTGCCGTGTCGCGCCGTGGTCTCTTGGTACCAAGTGACCCAGCAGACTCTGTCACCCTTGCCATCTGCATCGGTGTCGATGACGATTGGCGGAGCATCCGCGAAGCCATTCACAGCTTCGAATGACCAGAGTTCCGAGCCATCGCCAATCTCCAGACCTCGATATTCTGCACCATCGACCCCGCTGGCGCCATCGGCATCAGTCGGAATGGTCAGTACCATCTCTGGAGTCGAATCATCATCGAGGTTCGTTATCACCGGCCCCGGAAGCCGAATGTGCGGTACATCGGTATCGCCATCGAGATTCATCAGTGACAAGCCGCCCCACTTCTGATCACCGGTTTGAGAATCGATCTTCCAGACCCACATGGCACCGCTGGATGCCTCTGTCGTGGTCAGCATCACGTAACCTGTGGTGTCGTCCATCTGTGCGAATGCTGGGTCGGAAGGGTGCGAGCCATGCTCGAGGGTTGATTCCCAGAGTGAAGTCGGAGCACTGCCAGCACTGAGTGGCAATGCCACGACGACGGGATTGCCGCTGATCTCGTCGATAGCCGCGATGACCAATTCTGCATCTCCGTCCAAGTCTAGGTCTGCGAGCAGCGGTTGTGTCGTCGGCTTGTGTCCGCCGAGCAGATTCGATGTATAGGGGCCTTCTGAACTGCTGATGCGAAGTTCATCATCCGAATATGTCCACAGCAGATCGCCCGAGTTGCCTCCAGATGACCAGCCAGTCACAGAACACTCGAGGCTCGGCGACCACGCATCGACATGCATCGAGGCCCCTGCATCGTAGACGACGAGGATCTCCTGCTTACCGTCCTCATCCAAGTCGACGACGAGAGGCGAGGCTTTGACGATCTCAGTAGCGCCGAGATCGACTTCCCAGACCAGTGAAGAGTCCTCTCCTTCGATGATGCGCATGAAACTGTGGTCATTACCACCCACGTTGACCGTTTGAATCAGAATCGTGAACAGTGAACTGCCTCCACAACGTTCAGCAGCGGCAGACTCTGTCGATATCTGATCACTGAGATCGGCGATTGGAGTACCTAGAGCATCCGTGCCGATCGAATACGAACCATACACCCAATTGACAATCGGTTCGATGACTGTGAGTAATTCACTGGCGTTGGCTGGTACGTCTATTCCCGCGCCGCCTGAGGAGGAGTGTGCAGGACCTACTGACATGCGATCGGGTGTGCGCCCCGCTTGCGGCCAAGGTTGATCCCCATCCGTCCAAGGATCGATGATTCCGGTCTCTGAACTCTGTACCTCGGAATCCAGAAATGAGGACGGAGCTGAGGTGGAGTGAAGGAACAGGGGTGATGCTGAGAGAAACAGCATCAATCCAGCAACCAGCACCGCGGTACGGCTATTCGAGGAGGGCTCCCTAGGGTACAACATGCTCATCAGGGCCAAAGTTCGGCTTTCCAGCCCACTTGAACGTTCGGGCCATACTCTCAGTCAGACCTAAGGTCTGAGAGATTTCCACTGACCGCCGACCCTCTACTGATGCGTAGCCTCATCCGTTGCGCTTATACAGGGTGGTCGGGTCGGCGGGTCGCACGGACCTCTCCTCTGGAGGCATAGCCGATGAGGGACGGGAGGCTTGACCTGCCCTTCCTCCGACTAACTTCGGAGTGGTCCGGCGATTGGAGGAAGAAGAAATGTACAGCCTCGTCACCCTTGAGGACACCATCAGAATCCCAGCGGAATACATCCGCCGAGGCCGCAAATTGGAAGACCATATCGACGAGTTGGCACACGCTGCCTTCGAGGGTCGCTTCGATGAGGATGAGAATTACACGCTATTGACTTTCAATCATGAAACTGTAGGACGCGGGAAGATAATCCACGGAGATGGAGCAATCTATCAGCGAGTTCGATTCAAGGCACTTCATTTCAGGATGGAGGCTAACGAAGTCGTCGACGGCGCTGTATCCGAAGTCTCAGAATATGGTGCCTTCGTCCGTATCGGTCCGATTGAGGCTCTGCTGCACAAATCCCAGATCCTCGACGAACCGATTCAGGTGAACATGGGAATCCGCCGTATCGAAGGATCGAAGACTGGAAAGCACATCGAGGAGGGCTCATACGTTCGCTCGAGAATCGTCTCCAAAGCAATCAATCAGAACGACCCACGCTCCAGCAAGATCGGCCTCAACTGCAAGATGCCTGGCCTCGGCGCCCACGATTGGCTGACTCAAGGTGATTGAGGTATGGTAAAGAAACCCTTCGCTTGTGGAGAATGCAATCGCATCCTCCCGGACCCCGTCAGCAAGAACGACCCTGTTCAATGCACGAATTGCCCAAGTGCTCCGGTGACTACCGATTGGCAGGGCTATGTGGTAATACTACACCCGCAACGGTCTGAGATTGCTCAGAGGTTGAACATCAGCCAGCCGGGTTCGTACGCCTTGAAGGTCAACATCCGCTGAAGGAGAAGAGAATCATGGAAATCATCAACAGAAAAGAGAATCCTTTGCTTAACCGAGTCGAGTTGAGTTTCCGTTGGGAACACTCGCGCGACGCGACACCGACTCTGGCTGAGATGGTCGCCGCGGCTGCTCAAGCCGAGCCGGGCGCGAAAGCGGATCTGGTCTTCGTGAAGAATGTCAACACTCGTTATGGCCGTCCTCAGACAACCGGATTGGCTCTGATTTACGGCGCTGCCAGCGCTGCGAAGGTCGAGCCGGAATTCATCCATTCTCGACACCAGTCGATTCATGCATCTTCAACACCAGCAGAGCCGATACCCGTCACTGTGAAAGAAGTCAAGGAAGTTGAGCCGGCTGCTGGAATAGAAGCGACAAAGGGAGCTGACAAATCATGAGTGAGGGACCGAATCCTGCGGCCAAGTGGTCGAAGTACAACACCGATGGCGAGTCTCTCGTTCGCAATGGCGAGTTCTGTCCGAAGTGTGGACCCGGGGTATTCCTCGGGGTTCATGCTGACAGAAAGACCTGTGGAAAATGCGGTCATTCTGAGCAGAACGAGTAATCATACCAGACGAGCACTCCAGGTTCCATCGTTCGTCAGCACCGAGTCGGCTAGAACTGCGACTCCCAGTTCTCTGCGAGGTCGTGAAACCACTCCATCATCGACGAGCATGCCGTCGTGACGCCAACCAGTCCAGACCCATCCGCTGTCCCCTTCGACCGCGTCAATCACCGGTCCTGCCGTGGGATGGATGTCGGGGGCGGAATCGAGGGACTCGAATCTGACGATTCCGCCACCTGAAAGCGCTAGAAGCCAACCGAGATGTTTCGAGTGGAAGACTGCTTCGAGTCGATCGGACAGCCTGATCATTCTCTGATCGATGATTCTGCCATCGTCCAGACTCATTTCATAGACTTCCGCATCCTCCATCCAGATCTGCAGTACATCGCCAATGACGAACATCTCGAGAATCTGGCGATGCAACCTCTGTGAACCATCAACTCCGACCTGGGGGATCGCAGCCCTCCAGATCTCATTCGCATCAGCATCCATCAGATAGATTCCTCGCCCCAGCACCGCGAAGGCGAATCCATCTCCGACTCTCGTCAGCGCCATCGGCTCCGAGTCGAGTGTCCGACTCCAGATGGATGCTGCAGGAACAGCTTCGAGACCATCATTCCTCAGCACTGTACGCAATTCTTCGCGCCCGATGCCGTCCCGCCAAGCATCATCAAGCGGCAATGCCGCCATCCTAGCGACTTGAAATTCAACTTCGACCCAGATTCCTACCCATCGATCCTCTAAGACGACCCCCGAAGTCACCGGAGCTGGGAACGGTTGGCAGACCGGCGAGATCAACTCGCCTCTTGAATCGACTCTGCACAACTCTCCAAGAGTCCCTACGACGACACTCGTGGTCTCGCCGACATCTATTCTGCGAGGTGTGAATCCGAAGGTCTCGCTCATAGATGGTGTTCCTTCGAGCGGCGTTTGAACCTGTGGTTGCTCAACTTCAGCCGTTCGGACGGTCTGATTATTATGAGTTAGGATGCCTTGAAGTCGCCTCGCCCAACCCCTTGAACATGGTCACCCTGCTCCTCTCCTCGCGCGCGGATGATGCTTCGATGAATCTTTATGGCGCGGTGCTCGCCCTCGGTGGCTGGTCTGAGGGTGAAGAGTTCGGGCACGGTTTCGTTCATTTTCACTCGAGTCAGCCCGTCCATCTGCTTCTCATCGATGGCTTGCATATCAATGCCGACGAAATCGATTCTGCCCATTCCAGCGCAGTCGACATAGATGTGGAAGAAGTTCTGGTTCTCTCCCGTCATGCTGCCAAGAGTGGTATTCCCGCATTGACTGTCCATGCGATTGGAGTGCCCGGAGAAGTACCGCATGGAGAGGTCGGTTACGCCGGCGGTCGCAAAGGCTCTGCAGTTCCGCCTTCGCCACGCTTCACCGCGATTTTTCTTGAACTTCAGCGATCTGCAAGCCTGTCAGGTCTCGCTGAAGAATTCGATATCACATTGGAGACGACGCATCACGGTCCATTTCTGACGAAGCCTACCCTCTACATCGAAATCGGCTCGACCGAAGAAGAGTGGTCACGTCGTGATGCCTCGAAACTATGGGCCGAGGTCATCTCCACTGTGCTCGGTCTAGACGGCTCCACAGGACAAGGAATCTGGCCCGGCGAGGGTGAAGTCATGATCGGTTTGGGTGGTGGGCATTATGCACCACGTCACACGGCTGTGGTAAACCAAGGAGGCTTCTGGATGGCTCATCTTCTAGCCAATTATGCACTCGAATTCGATGGGCCTGTGGAAGATGGGCTCCCCACAGGTCCATGGCGACACTCAGTCGGAGAGGTTGTCAGAAAGACGCGTGAAGCCTTCCCAGGAGGTGTCGTTTTCGCCCATCTGGATCGCAAGTCGTTCAAAGGCTGGCAACGCCGAGCACTGATCTCGGAATTGGATGAACTTGCTGTTCCAGTCCGTCGCGGTCGGGACATGTTCGGTTGAGCAACGGTGAAAGTGCGCCCGTCACACGCATAGGCGCATGGGAGTCGCGGGCCGCATCATCATGAAACTGATTCCAGTCACCCCACGTTTCGTCGTCAGATGGATCGCTTCCCGATATGTTGCAGGTCCTGATCTTGCCAGTGCCGTGACTGTGATGCAGAATCTAGCTGCCGAAGGTGCATGTTTCACCATCGATGTACTCGGAGAAGAGATATCGAATCTTCATGAGGTGCGATTCTTCATGGATGAATATCAGGCTTTGCTCGATGCCATCGTCGAGCATGAGCTCGACGCCAACATCTCGTTGAAGCCGACCGCCTTCGGTCTGCTGATCGATCGAGAGAAAGCACTCGAGAACATCGAGATGATCACCAGGAAAGCGGCTGAGCATGAGATTTTCGTCAGACTCGATATGGAGGATAATCGAGTCACTCAGCCGACCATCGATGTTGTCCATGCGATGCACGAACGGGGCCTGAAGAACATCGGAACCGTTCTGCAAGGGCGATTGTTCCGGACTCTCAACGACATCGCCGCCCTCAGCTCCCAAGCCGAGGGCTTCGCAGATGTACGAATCTGCAAGGGAATCTATCTCGAGTCTGGTGATATCGCACATACGGGTTATCGAGATATAGTCGAGGCTACGAATGCAGCCATCGATTCGCTTCTCGATTCGGGTTGCTACACTGCGATAGCGACACATGACATGCCTGTCATCAATCACTCATTGGCTGCACTTGAATCTCGGGGTATGGGCCCTCATGCAGATGACCCGAGGGAACATGTCGGCCACTGGGCCGCCGGAAAAGGCCGAGGTTATGAATTCCAGATGCTGTTAGGTGTTCGAGGAAACATTCGCCGCCGTCTGGCGGCTCAAGGTCATGTGACTCGTGTCTACATTCCTTATGGTCGCCGTTGGTATGAGTACAGCATCCGCAGATTGAGAGAGAATCCTGACATCGCCTGGCACATAGCCAAAAGCTTCGTCATGCCTTGGACCAATCGCCGCTGATGTAGGACCGCGGCATCACCGCTGATCAATTCTGGGGGCCGCGGTATGACTCTTCTCGATAGCGCCGAGGTGCATTCGGAGTGTGTAGGTAGATTCTGCGGATATCGATGGCGGCTCGCTTTCCTCTCAGAGTTCTTCCCTTGCCTGTATGGATTGCACGAATTCGCCAGCGCTCGCCTTCAACCTCCATTATATTTCCACAAGCGAAGAGCTCTTCGGGCAGACACTCGATGGTCTTCGAGAAACTTTCCTCGCCATCTGTCATCGTCAATCGCACAATCACTCTATCACAACGAACCGCCCAGAGAGTACCGATTTTACTCGCGGTTCGACGCTTCGCAGGCCTTGAATCAGAATCGTCTAGACGTGTGACTCGATAGAGGATTTCATCGAATTCGAAGACATCGTCGAGCCGGATCAATTCGTCATCATCGGCGTCGATTCTGGTCTTGAAACTCTCAGGACCATCAGAAAGAATGGCGTCGACAGTGATTGGCTTCCCAGGTCTCAAATAAAGGGTCTGCACCTTGTTGCAGTCGACGCATCTGACCCTGACATCCTCGCCTTCACCCTTCGGGACGCGGCGAAGAACCTCGTGTTCTGTGAGATGGCCACAGCGGCCACAATCGGCGACATCGACCGCCTCCTCTTCGGCATCATATTCTTCCACGAGCCGGCGGCAGGCCCTTCTCTATTCAAGCCATCCGCACGAGGGATGGTTCAAGAGATTGGTCTCTTGAGAAGGGACCATGAGTGATTTGGGTGGTGGAATTGGCCTTCCCCAGATGTCTGAACGAGAGATGTTCGAGAACCTGCTGGGTGAGGATTCCGAGCGTGGTGGCGAGGAACCTGAGATCGCTGCGAGAATCGGTGAGCAGATGCTGCACATGAATCTTCAACCATTGCCGCGCTCAACACGTGTTCGTATCCGCGATATCATCTCGCGGATCCCGGCGCGGAATGTCGTTCTCGTAGGTGGCGGAATCGGCCATCTTTCAGCTTGGTTGTTGGATCTATGGTGCGGTGATCCTGCAGAACCCCGAGAGAATCCTCCGCCGCGACCAGACTCATTCACCATCGTCGAAGAAGGAGGGAAGTTCGGCATCATAATCGACCGACTCATTCGCCGATATGACGCATCTTCCTGGGCTCGAGTCATCGCTCAGCCGTGGTTGGAATTGAGTGCTGAAACTCAATCTTGGTTGGCCGCATCAACGACGCTTCCCGACTCAGCAAACCCTTCACTGCTGCCGCTGCCAATGGAGTTGGCGATCGTGGATCTCGATGAGGAGCGCCGACCAGAGGCTGCCAAGTCCGCCTTCGACCTCTTGGCACCGGGTGGCATCCTCATCGCCCTTGAACCAGAAGTTCCGACAGGTGATGTAGGTGAGATTGAAGCCGGCAAAGATGCGACGGAGGCTCAACGACTGGTCGCTTCCTTCAATCGCTGGATGGAGTTCGTGCGTTCGGTCGATGAAGAAGATTCCGCGGCCTTCGTCGAGATGAGAGGCGGCACCATCGGAGTCTTTCGTCGCTCAACCTGAAGTTCATTTGAGGTGCCATGACCCAACTTCGAAATCGCGGAATTCTCTGACTCTTCGTCGTCACTGGATGAATCGCTCAAACTACCCAGAAGGAGGTCTATTCGAAGAATGCCATAGCCGAAATGATCGTCGTGTTCAGTCTGACCTTGATCCACCTGTGAATTCTCACTGATCAACTCCTTCACGTGCTCTATCGCGCTCAAGCCCCCCTCGGATCCCTCACGCTGCAGTTCCGGATGTTCTTCCAGCAGCAGAGCCAGCGCACCGCTGACCCAAGCGGTCGCTGCAGAGGTGCCACTCGCCGAACCCCACCAAGCCCCGTCGCCACTGCCGCCTGCTATCAAGACGGGAACTTCAGCCGCAGGAGCGATGAGTTCGGGTTTCTGATTCGGATCGGAACGCGGAAGCATCGGATTCGGCCATAATCTGCCGTTGTTATCCCCTTCTGAACTGCCTGACCAGAGATTTCCTTGACGCGTCACTCCCCCGACGCAGATGACATCCTCGAGAGAGCCGGGTGAGGAGACGTCGCCGTCATCGTCCTGTCCGTCGTTGCCAGCCGCAGCGATGACGAAAACGCCCTCGTCGAGGGCATCCTGCACCGAATCTTCCAATTCGTCAGAGGAAAATCCAGCAAATGAGAAACCCTGTTCTCCTCCGAGGCTCAATGAGATGATGTCAGCCTGCTCCTCGACGCACCAGTCGACCGCTTCAGCGATCGAGGAGTCAGTTCCAGCACCCATCTCGTCGATGGCTTTCGCGACCAACAGATCGACGCCCTGGGCATTTCCGCGAAGACCATCTCGGGCGACGATGATACCTGCCATCGCAGTCCCATGTCCCTCGTCATCGTAAGGTTCGGTCCTGTTATCGATCACGTCCAACCAGCCAGCTAGGATCAGATGGTCGAGATCAGGATGACTCAATTCAATGCCCGAATCGACGATGCATACGAGCACCCCACTACCATCAAGACCAGTGACTTCGTCTAAGCCTGTGAGGTCCCTGTAAGATTCCTCCCAACCTGTCAGCGTCGGCGGTGGCCCTCCAAGCGTGATGCCATTCATCGAGGCCCAGATCCAGATGAGCAGGACTGCAATCGAGAGTAGAGCGATCAGTCCGGAAACGACTCTGATCAGCCATGGGAAGGCACTGCCTTGTTCGGAATTCGATTCCTCGTCTCGAACTTCGAAAGCAGGAGAGACAGCCTCGATGTCGCATTCCGGCGCCGAGTCCGATGATCCAGAGTCCGACAACACCATGTCTCTCCTCATCGCGATGCCACTGCACTCGGCCTTCAATCCTCTCGGTCTAGGAGCGTGAGTTTAGCTACCTATGACGGGCTTGCTCCATGCGCATGGAAAGGACTGGTGTCGATTTCCAACCTGAGGAAGCGGCTCACACCGCGTTCATTCTTCGAACAGCGTTTATTCACCACGCTTCAGCGCGTGTGAAATGACTGGCGACTGTGGTATTCGACCCACAACTCAAGCAACCTATGCGGGTCGGCAATAATGCTTCACAATCAGGGCATGCAGCCCCTGGCATGCCTCTTCCATCACACCCCTCAGCACCACATGGCACCTCAATCATTCCATCGGCATGCTTGATCGCGGCAGTATCGACATCACAGATCGGGCATCTGCCCTGCCTTCTCTTGCTGGCCTGTGGCACGATTTCGCCCGCCACTTCGCGGGCGCGGATCGATTGAATCCGGTCTGCGGAGGCGCCGAGCATGAATTGAGGATACCAGAGCACATGCGTCCAGACGGCTATGGCGGCGATTCCACTGAGCACGTGTAGAGTGACAAATAGGGTCATGTCGTTGGTGATGGGAGGTCGCGGGGCGACGGCGTGAGCGCCGGCCCAGGCGGTGATGTTGATGAGAATCATCCATGCGCCGAGACTCAGACTCCAAACCTTGAGACTATGATCACGCCAAGCCTTCTGCACTACTCTGGGATCGGGATGGGCGTGTCTCTCCTGAACATGGATATCTCTTGTTTCAATGACGGCTTTGTGGACCACTATGATGCTGAGGAAGAGGAGCACTAGGTTGCCGATGCCGACTCCGGCCCAATCATTGGCAGTCGCATCGAATGGGAAACTGATTGCGTTCGCGTGGGATGACAGGTGACCGAGCGTAACTCCGAACGTCGCCAGCGTCATGTACACGAGATTCTCTCTCATCAAAGGTGATCTGATCCACAACAGAGCGAAGATCCCGACCCAGGCGATGATCGAAAGCAGAGCGAAGATGAGTGAGAGATCCGCGATATGGAGGAAACCGCTCTCATCGCCGAAGATTCCGACTCGATTGTAATCTCCACCTCCAGCTAGCTCCCCTATTCCGAGATCCCAGGAACCGAGAATCATCGCAAACATTCCTAGTAGGATGATGAGTCCTTCGTTGACGCGCCATCTCTCTCTGATAATCCTCGTATGAAATATGTATTCCTCGAGCAGAGAATCAAGTAAGGCGAGCCGCTCGTCCCTCTCAGCGAGGTTGAGAGGTGACTCAAGATCGCTGAGCCTGACGGTCACGGGCAGCGCGTGCTCATCGAGAGCGGCTCGAGTCTCGCCTACGCTCATGGTCTCGGGACGTCGATTCATGGATAATAACCACGCTGTGAATCGATGGTCAGGAGGCGAGAGGGGGACGATTCAGTCTGCTCCAGAGTTTCATGATTGAATACACTTGAATTGAAACTCTGAACAATCGACTGAATCACTTAGAATCGCATGAACAGATTCGGTCTGGTTAAGATCTCCTCTTTGCTTGCTTCTCACCGCTTTTTGGCGCCGAGAGGGAGATTTGAACTCCCGAGGGTAGAACCCACATGATTTCCAGTCATGCGCAATACCAGGCTATGCGATCTCGGCTACGCGAATCGTGGACACAGGCACCCGTCTTCATCCTGTTGTCTCATCCCTATCTCTCTCTCCTCTGTGGAGTTGAGCGAACAGCACCTCCGCAGGCGTTAAATCGCGGTCACAGGTGGCGCCCTCGCTGCCACTGTGGCTTAGGGGTATAGCGTCGCCTTGGTAAGGCGAAGGTCGGGGGTTCAATTCCCCCCAGTGGCTCCATTCCAATCATTGCACTGCGAGGAATCTCAGCCCCATCCAAGCGTCTTTGAAATCGGCTGCTGGAGAACCGATTTCGACTTGAGCCAGCAATCTACTGTTCTTAGAACAGGGACCGTGACATTCAATAAAGGTTTGAACAGACGTCTGGGGCATGCACGCCAGCCGTCGCAGAGTAGCAACCGCACTTGTCTTGTTGATGATTATCGCTCCGTTCACATCAGCGGGCATGGCATCATGGAATACGACGAACACGATTAACCCGAATGGCGGTTCGATAACCGTCACTGGATTCCGAGTTCCTGGAAATGGCACTGTGCTCGACGGCTGGGTGCATGTCGCGAATACCGATATCGCAACCGCGATCGACTCCACCATCGTGTTCGAAGGCCCAGCACTTCTGGCAGGCGGCTTCGAGAATGTGGTCTACGATGAGGATCTCGAATCGATCAGCATGATGGATGATGGAACTCATTCGGACATCAATGATTTCTCCGCAGGAGATATCACCGCCACACTCAGCAACATGTACAAGAGCGGGCCGGGTTACACGATGGTATACTTCTCGCTCGCGGTGACGAACTCAGCAGGCTGTAACAACAGCAGCGGTTACGAAGTCACTTACGGCTTCGATGATAATTTCAATGGCGACCTCAACTCCAACGAAATCACCAACACACTCTACTTTTGCGACGTCCACACAACCTCAAATGGCAGTAATGTGACTTACATCGCTCTGGTCAGTTTCTCGACAGAATCAGCAGGTGGAAACTGCGAGAATGGTGGTTACAAGATTGAAGCCGGAATCGATTATGATGACGATAGAAATCTCGATACTAGTGAAATCAACTCGATAACGTACATCTGCCATAATGTCGCTATCTGGGGTCCGGCCATCCTCTCGACGATGAATGGGACCCTGCAAGGGGCGAATCGAATCACTTCCTACGGAACGATTCCTTCGACAGCCACGCATGGGGCTGTCGTCGCTGCGACGATGCCGGGAGAGGCTGTACCAGCAGGTACGGATGCGTGGCTCATCGCGCCGAAGTTGATTACTCCGTCAGCCTCCGTGATGAACGGATATTGGATGTCCTTCGACCATTGGTATCACGTCGACAGCACCGCCAGTGGTGATGGCGACGGAGCCTGGGTCGAGTACCGACTCAAGAATGGCACCTGGTCGAATTGGGCCTGGATCGCCCCTGATGGGGGTTACCCTAGCACGCTATCCACGAGCGGCCCGACTGTCAATGGTGCACCGTCCACTGGTGCACTGCCAGTCTTCGCCTCTCCTACAGAGAGTGGCTGGGTGACTTCCAATCTGACGCTCTCGAACATCCCTGAGATCAATCCCGCCTCAGAGATCCAGTTCCGTTTCCGTCTTTGGACCTCCCCGAACGCGACTACCGAGCGGCCCGGTTGGTTCATCGATAATATCGAGTACAACAATGATGGGATCGATTACGGTGTCTGGCATCATGGCTGCATCGTCACCACCGGAACCTGTCAGTACGGCGCGAGTGCTTACGGCGCCCTGCAGACCAGTGTCGATATGTCTGGCACCGACGGCGACTCATGGATTGAAATCGACTTGGAGTGGGATCTTCAGGGCACCTACTACGACAACGCCTGCGTCGAGTTGTCTCTCACCAATCTGACCTGGACAGATATCTCATCCAATTCACAATCGACAACCACGAATTGTGAGGACCGGTTTGGTGCCATACCGGGTAATGGCTACACAGCAGCGAATGGGGTGACATATTACGATGAGAGCACCGCCATCCGGACGATCAATCTCTCAATCCCCTCGACCTTCCAGAATCAGAGTAATGTTCAGATGAGATTCATCGTCGACACAGATTTGAACACGAATTATGGCGGCAGTTTTCCCGGCGACGCTCAGGAGGGGCTTACGGTAAGTGAGATTCGAGTCTACGTAGACGATGACAACATCGCCCACAGCGATGATTTCTACACGACCACAACGGCTTCGAATTATGTCGCGAATCCGCCAACGGGCGCTTCGACGACAAATCAATGGGGGCACCATATTTTCACGACCGGGGGTCAATATGAGTCCTTGAGTTTCGAGGATTCAGGGGCTAACGCGCCAACCGTCAGCGATGCGAGCGGTTGGTCACGCAATCCGAGTTCGTCGAGTACTGCAATTGGGAATAAGTGGGCTCTCGGTCAACTCGGCCCCAGTGCCGGCCCATCGACGATGGAACCATCGTTCCCTTATGTCTATGGAACGAATTTGAACGGAATTTACGGCAACAGCGTAGATGCCAAACTGATAACCCCAACATACTCCCTTCCCTCTAATTCCAGTGCTACACTAATTTTCGACCACTGGGCCTGCATCGAGGCCCCTTGGGATGGAGGTTACATTGAGATTAAGGTAAACAACGGCGGTTGGAATCACTTCGACCCCGGAGGTGGTTTCTACCCTCACGTTTCAACCTACGGGCCCTTCAGTGGCACTAACACCCCCGTATTCGGGACAGTAAAGTGCACTGGCTCAGGCACGACGTACACCGTTACGGATACTACTTTTGACACTGTAGTTGCGAGCCTGGCATCTTACGCTGGGAACGATGTCAAGTTCAGGTTTCGCCTACAGACCGACACCGCATGGCAATACGCCGGCTGGTATTTGGACAATGTTGGAATCCTGATTCCGAATTATTCTGAATCTGGTGCTTGGACGAGCCCACCAATTGATTTGACCTCCTTGGATGAATTCAATCTAGGGTGGGTCGATGTTGATGCATTGGTGCCGACGAATTCATCCATTACCGGGACCCTTATCGATTCTTCAACAGGTCAGGTGATAGGTGGCTTTGAAGAAATGGAATTCCCAATTTCTTTGGCCGGAATAAATCCTGCTGAGCACCCCTATGTGAAAGTCCAGGTCGATATCGATAGCATGGATCCTGAGGTGACCCCGCGAATAAAGAAACTCTCAATCGGTGGCAAGCGCTTCCTCACGCCCGAGTCAGGCGAAGCCAATGGCTGGGATTTCAGTGCAAGCATCGAGGTCGTCGATGGACTCCTCAATGCGACTTCCATCGCAGGCACAATAACCTCTCCGTACCTTCATTCGTCCCGTCCGATAAAGAGCATCACGCTCTCTGGCAATTACTCATCAGGAGTGGCTCTTGTCGCCTATGATGTCAATGGCGCCCAATTGGGAACCGGCGGAGCTGGCGGGGTGGCTTTCACATACCCAACGACCGGCTTCGCACTCTCACTCTCTCTGCCAACTAACGGCTGGATCGACCGCATGGTATTCACAGCGAATTTCGCCTTGCCGGCGCTCAATCCAGCTGTCGATGTGTTGGATGATGGCTCGACGGATTGGTCATTCCCATCCGGCGATGATTACGGCCATTACGGTTGGCAATCCCTGATTTCTGGCGATGCCAATCAAGTCAGTGCGACACTTGATCTCGATGGTTCATCCGCTTCGTCGGTGACGGTCAGAATACCCACTTCAGCCTCGATTTACTCAGGAATCGTCAGCATCGCCTCTGATTCAGACGGATTCTCGTCTGCTGTGACTGTGACCGTTGCGGGCGCCTCACAGTCGGGCGGCTCGGGAGACTACATCTTCTACAACACCCTCGACGTGGCTCAGATGGGCGCGATAAACGCCCAAGGAACCAGCCACACGGATGCCGAGACTGGACGCTCTTGGCGCGACATCATCATCGAACTGAACTCCATTACCGCACAGCAGGTCAGCATCGCTCGCCTCGGAATCGGATATATGATGTTCGAGAACATCTCAGGCCTCGGTCCTGCTGTAGCTGCCTATCACGACACTCAAACAACTGATGACCCGCCACCGAATCAGATCAACATTCCCGTCGCTGTCTCAGCCGATGCCGGACAGCTGACAATCGATGGCAATCTGAAGTTCGATTACATCATCACCAACAGGGACTTCAGCGTTCCTAACACATTCTATCCACACGGTGAATCATACACAGTCACGACTCGACACCATCACCTGCACGACAACTCTGATATCTCTGAGATCGTGCTGCGTGGACAGGCCTCTGATGGGGAAGTGATCGAGTTCCAAGCCAGCAACAGCGCTGATGGCCTCTGGGGCTTTGGTACCGACGCAGTGACAATCACTCAGTTATCGGGTGATTCGGTTGTCGAATTGAACACCTCAGGATCTTATATCGTCGAGGAGTTGCATAACGATGGTTACACGGACATCACTGTCAATTGGGTTTTCGACATCTCTTGGAACTGGGATGATGTCGACAGCATCCGCTGGGTCGCCAAAGCGCTTGATAGTTCAGGCGATACGGTATGGCCCGCGGTGGCGCACAGTGGTCAATCTGGACGGAAGGCTGTCGAGAACGATCTTCAAATCGATACTTTCGAGGTTCGCGATCAGTACGATCGTCTGCTTTCGAACCAATGGTCGACATTCTACCCGTACCCGATTCGAGAAGGCAGCATTCTCAACATCACAGGCAATGTCCGCTTTCAGGATGCGACCGATGTTCGACCAAGTGGCGAGGATTTCCAAGTCAGGTTGAATCTGTCTGGCAGCCTGATTCTGTTGAATTCTAATGATGATGGCTTCTTCGAAGGCATCGTCAACGCGCCGAGCGGAATCAGTGAGGTGACGACGTCTCCTGACCTCTTCAGGGTCGGGCCACTTGCCGGCGCGATTGGCGCCGATGACGTATCGGGAGTAGCAACGGTTGTGACGATTCGTCAAGATTCGAATCCACCCAGCGTCGGCCAGATCGAAGTCAACACCGCTACTGGCCTGACTTCTGCGAATGGCAAAGTCTGGGACCCAACGCTGCCATTGAGCCTCTTCGTGACCGTCGAAGAAGCCGAGGCTCGCGGCGAGACATTGACCCTCCGTTATTGGCGAGCCGATGTTGACGACATGAACAGTGACGGCATCGCTGACGAAGAAGAGTATCTTTCTCAGGTTCAGCCACTTACCAGTGGAATGACTGGCGAGCAACAGGTCAACTTCGCTGGCGTTGATGTCTCCGGACAGAGTTTCAACAGCCCCGTCCACGTCTACATCGAAGGCACCGACTGGGCCGGCCTGACTTATCAGGAAGGCGGATCCGGTGGTGGACCGGGAGCTGAGAACGCATGGGCGACAGTCATCATCGCCACCGACGAGCCCACTACGATTGTTTCCGCTGGCTTCTCTCTCGATCATGAGACGGGATACCTCCTCGCCGGTATACCGCACACTTTCAAGATGCAGATCAACGAACCGAATGGCTTGCAGACATTGGATAACGTCAGCATCATGCTCTGTGGTGATGGAACCGACAATGTCGGTAAATTCTCCTACAATCCAGCTAATGGTGACATCTGGACGGCAGATGATTCACTCATCTCACCACTGAGCGTTCAGACCCAGCAATTGACCTCCGATGTCATCGAGTTGTCGATGATGTTCGAGATTTCATGGGAATTCCCTTGGGAAGAGGGTCAATATGGTTGCAAGCCAAGTGTCAGCGTTATCGACGATATCACCGAAGTCGCGTATCAGAACAACATTGGTGAATTGACTTGGGTACTCGATAACAGGCTCATTGCGATTCCATCCAGTATGGATGATCTGACACCGCCGATAGTGACGACGGACGACATCCATCTCTATCTCAGGCAGGGCGACGAATTCCAGATGAACGGCGAGATCTACTATGCCGGTTCAGGAGTGCTGCTCTCGGAGATTCCCGACGACTTGCAGGTCGAGATGCAGATCATCTACGGTACCCAAGAGATCGATTCCGTCGTCGGCGTGGCTGAGGATGGAACTTGGACGGCTTCGATGACTCTGCCGATGCGAGTTCCACTGCACGCGAACATGGGTCTGACCACCTTCGTCCTCAATGTTCCAGGGGTCGGTAGTTCGAGCGAGAACGCCGACGCTCAGGTGACAGTCGACAGCAAGTCACCGACGGTGCTCTTCGATCAGGTGAATTATCCAGACTCTTCACTGACGGTTCTCGAATCGGATCTTCTGGAGGAGGTTATCGTCTCGGTGACGATCGTCGACGAGATCGGCCTTCCCAATGAGGATTTGCAAGTTGCTTGGATCTACTTGAGGAACAATCTGCCAGTAGCCGGAACAGAGGATACCGGTGGTCTCGCGATGCTCTTCGATGAGGAGGGCAGGGACATCTTCCAAGGTGAACTGGACTTCAGCCCAGCCCTCGAGGGTTTCGAGATTGAAAATGGCGATCGAATACTGTTCTGGGTCACTTCCACCGACCGAGCGGGCAATATGATTCAGGGTCTGGGCAGTGAATCCGCCCCCCGTCCTGTCGCTCTGCGGATAATGGTATTCAATCCGAGCCTCGACAGCATCGTCATCAATCCCAAGGATCCATTCATCGATGAGACAGTCATCATCGAGACATTCTGGAGCAATGACGGAAAGCGTGATGGCACCATCGAGATCAACCTCTACGAGCTGAAAGACGACAACAATTGGCGAACCGAGACCGCGACCATCGAACTAGAGTTGCTAGCCGAGACCTCCTCGGTCTATGCGGTATTCGAGTGGACGCCTGGCAAAGAGGGTCAACCTGTGCTCTACGTCATCATCGATGGAGATCTGGACAACCCAGCCTACCCTGTCAATGGAATCTTGGTCAAGGAACCCGAAGAGGTCGGCGGTGGACAGGATGCTGGAGTGACTTACGGGTTGATGGGGGCTGTCGTCATCATGGCACTCGCACTGGTTGGGTTCTTCGTCATGAGGAGCCGCGGTGAGGATGATTACTATTACGAAGACGATGATGATTCTTACTTAGAGGAAGAGACTTGGGAATACGGAGAGGAAGCAGCCTCTGACGATCAGTCTGACGAAGAAGATTGACCTCGACTCCGCCGCTTTTGGCGAAGTCGTGGCAAGGCTCCGAAACCACGTTGTGCTGAGAGGCTGACCTGTCGAGTTTATAGACCCAAGAAAATTGGAGTTTTTCCTGAGGAACGGACTGTTTCTCGAGATGGGGATGGGTATGGACGAAGATGGTGGGGCCGTGACGGTTGAACAATTGAAGGACGAAGTCGAAGACTTGCGAACGCTTGTCCACACGCTGTTGACGATTATCATGGAAGAGGCGGATGGAGTCCAGTCTGGCGCTTCCCCACAGATTCCAGAACAGCCCAGACGCGGCTACTGCATGTGATCAGTATTCGATTGGCTCAGGGTCGATGGCCCGCCACATGTACCACGAACCGACGGTTCGCCAAGGACTCCAATTCGAAGCGATATCATTGAGTTCTGCCCTGTCCAGAACCCCACCCTCGTTGTACACCTTCTCCATGCCCCGCACCACTCCCAGGTCGTCGATGGGGAACACATCGGGTCGCAGCAGGGTGAAGATGAGAACCATCTCGGCCGTCCAACGGCCGACTCCTCGAAGGGCGACGAGAAGTTCGAGGGCCCGCTCGTCGTCCATCGAATCCCAGTCATAATCGGCGTAGCCGCCCTGCCATGCCTCTGCGATGCCGGCTACGTACTCCGCCTTGCGGTTCGAAAGGCCACAACTCCGTAGTTCCTCGTGTGTGTGGGCGAGGATGGATTCGGGTTTCACTTCACCGATGAGGTCGACGACGCGTCCCCAGACCGTCGCTGCAGCCTTGATTGAGATCTGTTGGCCGACGATGGCTTTGATGAGAGTGGCGAAAAGGTCGCCCCGGCTGGAGAGTCCTAGCTCTCCTTTGGCATTGATGACTGCGGCGAGAGGGGGGTCGATGAGGCAGAGTCTCCGCTTCGCATCCTCCCAGTAATCAGGCGTCTCGCCCTGCCGAGGCATGATATCCGCACGAAACACTTCAATATGGCTCGACCGGTGGACTGGCTGATGGATTCACTTCAGGCAGTGATGTTGACAGGAGTCGTTCTGACCGCCGCATTCGTCGCGGTCGCGATTCTGGACGAAGATGTGCTGAGCAATCAAATGGATTACCCAATTCTCGGGGAATGCTCGGCGGATCACACTTCACAGGTCACTCACATCCATGCGAATCTCCGACTGGTGATCGATGGTAATGAGATAGCGATACCGGACAATGTCGGAATCCAGGATGATCGATGCCCAGATGGAATGAGAGGAATACACACACATGACTCCTCGGGTAAATTGCACATCGAGACCACTGAGCCGATGGAGGCACCAATCGACGCATTCTTTCGGATCTGGGGCGAAGACTTCGATTCGACCCACATCCTCAACAAGGTTTCCGATGAGGATAATGAAGTCGTGATGTTCGTCAATGGCGAGTCGAACTCAGAGTTCGAGAGCTACGTCATGCAGAATGGTGATGAAATCGAGATTCGCTATCAAGCGAAGCAATGAATCTCGTTAATAGAACCAATCAACTCTGAATTCCCTGAAAATCACGGCTTCAACCCTTGATGACTGCGAATGGGCGAAGGCGTGCGACCGGGCGGGCGAGGTTGGCTGAGGCGCTCAATCTAATGACCTCGTCGACATCCTTGTAGGCGTCAGGCGCCTCTTCGGCGAGGACGTTCGGTGTTTTGGCGCGGACATGAATGCCGGATGCTTCGAGGCGTGCGCGCAATTCGTCAGAATCGAACAATTTCCGAGCAGCTGTACGCGAGAGTCGGCGACCAGCACCGTGGCAGGAGGAGGAGAAGGCGTCGTTGCCACCCTCCTTCGGTCCGGCTAGAACCCACGAAGCGGTTCCCATGTCGCCCGGAACGAGAACCGGTTGCCCGACTGCTGAGAATTGAGCTGCGAGTTCTGAATGGTCACCACCGAGTGCGCGGGTAGCGCCCTTGCGGTGCACACAACATTTGCACGATTTACCATGAACGTTGTGATCCTCGACCTTGGCGATGTTGTGACAGACATCGTAAACCAATTCGAGCCCTCCATCACTTCCCAGATGACCTCTGAGAATCGTTCGCAGGCGTTGGGTCAGAGCCGAGCGATTCGCGAAGGCGTAATTCCCAGCCGCTCGCATCGCATCTAGGTAAGCTGAACCCTCGCGACTGAATATCGGAGCAGCGGCCAATTGTCGGTCGCGCAGACGATAATCCCATTCGGCAGCGACCCATTCATCGCCGATTCGAGTGTACTTGGATTCGATGGCGGCGACGTGTTCCGAACAGACCTGATGACCCAGGCCACGCGAACCTGTGTGAATCATCGCGGTCACCTGCCCCTCTCGAAGCCCGAAAGCAGCAGCTGCGACTTCGTCAACAACCCTGTCGACGACTTGCAATTCGAGGAAATGGTTGCCGGAACCAAGGGTTCCGAGGGCCTTCATACCGCGTTTTCGCGCGCGCTCACCTACGTCTCTCTCCTCGCTCTCGAGTCGCCCATTCGATTCGATTGCAGCAAGATCTCGAGCCTCTCCCCAACCTAATTCCACAGCAGCAGCTGCACCCTCGCTGAGAATGGCATCCATGCTCGTCTCATCGAGTAGAACACCACCCTTGCTCGTCGCCCCGGCAGGAATCTGGCTCGCCAATGAATCGACGAGCGCCTTTGAATCGACATCTCGAATCTCGATGTCGAGAGCACAGAGTCGAACTCCGCAATTGATGTCGAATCCGACTCCTCCAGGAGAGATGGCACCTCCTAATTCACCAGCCTCGACATCTGTCGCAACAACGCCGCCGATTGGAAAGCCGTAACCGAAATGCCAATCGGCCATTGCCCAGGCTTCCCCGACGATTCCCGGTAGCCCCGCCGTATTGCACAACTGCTCGGGCGAACGGTCATCGGTATGTTCCGCCAAATGCTCAGCATCGGCCACCAGTATGGCGTCGGTCAGCATTGAGCCGTGTCGACGAATTCGCATCCGCCCCGCCCCATCTGACTGCAGATGCTGCCGCCACTCAGCGCTCATGGCCGACCGTGTTGTGCCGCCGATTTCAACGCGCCGCCATGCCATCTCGACAATCGCCTTCAAGACCGGTCGGTGAATGGAGCGACCAAGAGGTGCTGATTTGTCGTTCGGCGAGACCCATATTCCGTACTGGGATGAGGCCGGGTTCGAGCGCCGAACCTGCAGAGTCACGGGCCTTCACTTCTGGACACGAGATCCTACACGAGACACCTGCGGAGATTCGACAGAGGACCCGTACACCTTCATTGGCACTCCTATAATCGATGGATTTCCTATGCGCGGAAAGGCGCTTAAGGACGCGATGCGCGAGATGTTTCTTGGGTTTTTCGAGGAACGTGACCACACACGCATCGAACCCTATCCTGTGATAGCGCGATGGCGAGATGACATCCATCTGACCATCGCTTCGATAGCAGATTTCCAACCACATGTGACGAGCGGGCAAGTACCTCCGCCAGCCAACCCGCTCGTAATCAGCCAGCCGTGTATCCGACTGACCGATGTAGCCGCAGTGGGCCGTTCGGGTAGGCATCTTTCGACTTTCGAGATGATGGCTCACCACACTTTCAATCGTCCGAAGGAGGGGGCTGTCGTCTACTGGATCGACCAGTGCGTGCGCTATTGCGACGAGATGCTGTCGGACCGTCTGGGCATCGCTGCGAGCGAGATCACCTATGTCGAGAATCCATGGTCTGGTGGCGGAAATGCCGGGCCCGCGTTGGAGGTCATCGTCGGCGGGCTCGAATTGGCGACACTGGTTTTCATGAGTTTGGAGGAGCATACTGATGGCGATATTGAGATCAAGGGTCTTCGCTATCGTGAGATGGATCTGCAGATCATCGATACCGGCTATGGTCTCGAGCGATTCTGCTGGGCTGCGGCTGGTACTCCGACGATATACGAGGCGATTTATCCTGAATCTGTTGAGTGGTTGAAGGAACTCGCTGGGTTCGATGCTATGGTTACTGGCTTGGGTTTGGATGTCGACACCGATGCCTTGCTGGGCGAGTTGTCGAAATTGGCTGGAATCCTCAACATCGATGTCGGTACCGATGTCGCCTCGCTCTATGAGAAATTGGCAGAACGGCTCGGTGAGCAGGGAATCAGCATCTCAGTTGGGGAGTTGAAACGATTGACTGAGCCGCTGTCGAGCATATATGCCATACCCGATCATATGCAAGCGATTTGCAATATGCTCGGTGATGGATTGGTTCCAAGCAATGCCAAAGCCGGTTATCTCGTGCGTATGTTGGCTCGACGAGTCTGCAGGATGCTCGGCGACCTCGGCCTCGCAGTAACGCTTGCGGAGTTGGGCGCGCACCACATGGATACTCACCTCGATTTCGACGGTTTCGTGCAATCGCGGACCTCGGTTCTGCAGATTCTCGACCTCGAGGAGGCACGCTATCACGAGATGTTGCGCAAGGGTGAGGCGGCTGTTCGAACCGCTCTCCGCTCAGTTCCGAAAACGGCCGCCGAAGCGCCCGACGAGACGCTCTTCCGCTTGGCCGAAGAGCGTGGATTGAATCCAGAGATGGTGGTTTCGATCGCGCATGCACTGGGTTGGGAGGACCTAAGCGTGCGCGTCGGATTCGCCGCCGATATGGCGGCGCGTAATGCTCTCCACACGAAGACTGCTGCCATCGCGAAGACGCGCGAGGCGTTATTCCCGACCAATGGCGCAGCAGCAACTCTTCGCGAGTTTTACGAGGACACGAGTCAGACTGCTTTCGAGACGACCGTCCTCGATTGCAGCGCTCTAACAGAAGGGCAACTCAGCACGCTGAACTTCTCAAGCGAGGTAAAGGGCGAGCCGACCCACGCTGTCATCCTTGGGAGTACGCTGTTCTATCCCGAGGGCGGCGGTCAACTAGGCGACCAAGGCAGCCTTGGCGATACGAGCGTGGTCGACACGAGAATCGAAGGCGAGGTGATCATCCACCTGACGGATGGCCCCGTGCAGGTGGGGCCAATTTCAGGCCAAGTTGATTGGAACCGCCGCCGCCAACTGATGGACCATCACACGGCAGTTCACATCGTCGGCGGCAGCGCTCGAGCCCATCTGGGACCTCATATCTGGCAAGCTGGCTCGAACAAGGGCGAGCGCTACGCTCGCCTCGACGTCACTCATTTCCAGCGTCTGACTCGTGATGACCTCCACCAGATAGAAGATCACGCGAACGAGATTATCTCTGCCAACCCTTCAATCGAAAAACTAGTCATGGGCCGAGCCGAAGCGGACCAGCGCTTCGGCTTCGAACTCTACCAAGGCGGTCCGCCCAAACAGCAACAGATTCGCATCATAAGAATCGGCGAGCACGACGTCCAAGCATGTGGTGGAACGCATCACGATGAAGCGGGTCAAGTAGGGGAGTTGCGCATAATCAGGTCGAGTCAAGTCCAAGACGGAGTGGAGCGTCTGCAAATCGTGGCAGGTGAGACCGCACGCGAACACGCCCGCGCCCAAGAGCGCCTTCTGAACGAGTCTTCAGAGGTCTTCGGGGTCTCTCCTGCGAATCTTCCAGTGACGGTTCAGCGCTTCTTTGAGGAATGGAAATCCCAACAGAAGCGTATCGAGATTCTTGAAGCGGAAATCGTCCGACTACGGACCAGTGGAGGGGGTGGAGATGCTGTCGAGAAAGACGGAATCCGCTATGCGATTATGGAGATTGATGGCGAGATGAAACAGATGATGACGATGCTCACACAACTGACTCGAGACGCCTCGAAGCCGACGCTCGCAATCCTCGGAACTCGCAGCGGCGGCGGCAAACTCATCGTCGCCTCGACAGAAGGCTCCCTAGCTGCAGAACGGCACGATGCGGTCGAGATTCTGAATGCGATCGCTGGTCACATCGGCGGTGGCGGTGGTGGACGGCCGACGTTGGCTCAAGGTGGTGGCTCAAATGGAGATGGAATTCCCGCAGCCCTCGATGCTGCTCGCCAACTTCTCGGGCTTTGATTGAAACAACCGCAGGCAACACTGAGCCACAGAGGCTGATTTGTTTTTTGACGGGCGAGAGCCGTACATCGAGCGCTCAGTGAGAGGATCTGTGTGCTCCCTGTCCCTCCGTGGTTTATTCCGAAGTTCAGGATGGATGGGTTCATCATGCGCGAGTTCTCCCCCTCATTGTGGTTGAAGAAGTCGAGGTCGCGGCTCGCGCTGCTGCGATTGAGTATGCGATTCGCGACGTCGTCGTGCCCGCGGTCGAGTTGGAGAAACAAGGGCACGATATCATTCGCTTGAACATCGGCGACCCACTCGCTTACGAGGGTCTTCCCACACCCGATCACATGGTCGACTCCTACAAGAAAGCACTCGATAATCAAGACAATGGATACGGCCCGTCGTACGGATTTCCGGCTCTGCGTGATGCGATTTCGGCGTCAGAGAATGGCAAGGGATGGTCCTGCACCTCTGACGATGTCTACGTCACTCACGGCGTTACTGAGGCTCTGCAAATCATCTTTGCCGCCTTTCTCGAAAATGGTCACAAAGTCCTCGCACCCGGTCCTCACTACCCGCCATACATGGCTTATCCGCAGATGTACGGCGCGACCACCGTCGAATATCGGCTGGACCCGAATGACGGTTGGAGAATCGACCTCGACGATATTCGCTCCAAGATGGATGACAGCGTCCGACTTCTGGTTCTGATCAACCCGAACAATCCGACGGGAAATGTTGCGACGGTCGGAGAGATCGATGAATTGATCGAGATTGCCGGTGAATGGCCTAAATGCACGATCATCGCCGATGAAATCTACGATGGGTTCGATTTCACTGGCTCGTTGGTATCGGTTGCCTCGCGCTCAGATGAGGTTCCAGTAATCACCCTGAATGGAGTTTCGAAAGTCTACTTCGCACCTGGCTGGCGCATCGGCTACATGGCTTGGCACGACCCTAAGGGGCGGCTTGGTTTGGTGCGTGACGGGGTGGAGCGGCTTCTGCGCAGTCGTTTGTGTGCTTCGACACCGGCTCAGCACGGTTTCCTCGCTGGCTTGACCGATGAGATGGGCTGGTTGGAGGGTCATCGGGCTCGGGTTCAGGAACGGCTCGATTACTGCCTTGAAAGAATTGACCAAATTGATGGGCTTGAATGTCAAATTCCTGGCGGGGCGTTCTACCTCTTCGTGAGAATCACAGACCCAGCGCTGGCTGCCGATGACAAGCAATTCGTTCTCGACCTGTTGCACGAGAAGCACGTTCTGGTCGTCCACGGCTCCGGCTTCTCGCCGGAGTTCGGGGCGGGCCATTTCCGTATGGTCTGTTTGCCTGAAATCTCTATTCTCAAAGAGGCATTCTCTCGAATTGAGGCATTCCTCGAGGCTCGATGAAATGGGTCTCTTTGACTTTTTCAGATCCTTTGCTCGAGACGCCCCTCCTGATGAATTGCTGACCAGTCGATGGACACCGATTTCAGACGGTACATTCGCTGATATCGCCCGTGATTATGACCCTTACAAACTCGCTTGGAGGGTCGGTGTTGGAGCCTTTGAATCTTGGTTTCAAGGGCTCGAGCAGAGGCTCGGACAGAGTCTCGGCCGGCGGCTTGCACATGCTGCAGTGGAATACGAGGAACACATGATGAGTTTCGCAGGCTATGCTCTCCCATCAGGGCGCGATTCCTCGACTTGGTCTGGCACGGTTCAAGATTGGCAGACGAGGGGTCTTGGCCGATACGAACTCCTGGATGATGGCGAAGAGACGAGGATTCTGGTCGATAGGCCCGCATCGGGGCCTATCTGCTCCGGTCTCATCGCAGCAGCATGGGAGAAAGCGACTGGAAAACGACACCGTTTCGTATGGTCGCAGACTTCCAAAGAGGGGTTGGTCGTGACCCTCACGCCAGACAACAACCAAGTCCCAGTGCCGAAGCCTCGCAGGCAGGATTGGCTGGATGAGGAATTCCCTGCACCGAAGAGGGAGTTGGTCGAAGAAATGTGGGTGGATCTGCGGGTGGACTCTTCGGGAGATTGGTCGATAATGAATGAGCGGAGAATGTTCCTTCATCGCGACCTCATCCTGCGCTTCGAGGATTATTGCTTACCATACCTCGAAGGGATTCAACAGGGTCGCGACGATTATTCTTGGTCGAACAGTGATCCCCAAAGGGAAATTTGGTGGACTGCTGCTGCTGATTCCATGCGCGAATCATTCATTCAATCGAATCATCACATTTTCATTTCGAAACCTGAGGATTGGATACAGGTTGCTCGCCGACACCTGAGCCAACATGGACTTGGCGCGTTGTTATCCGCCACTTCATTGGACGCTAACGGCGGAATCGAACTCAAGTTCCGGACAGCTTTCCATCCAGCGCTATCAGGGGGCGTACTGCTCGGTTGCTGGGAACGGGCCTATGGCCGAAATGGGCGTCTTGAATGCGATTTTTCTGCTCAAACAGTAGCCCTCAGAATCCGTCCTAGTCGAGCCATTGCGGACTGACTTCCAAGGCTCGTTTGCTCTGAAACATTATAGCCACATCCAAGGTCAACGGGACGGCCCCATAAGGGGCCGGGTGTGGAAAATGGCGCTGACTCACAATCAATATGCGGTCGCTGCAATCGCCGCGACTCTCTGTCTTGCAGGCTTCTACACCATCATCGACGCCGGCCTCTCAACCACGGTATCCGGCGGCTTCGAACCAGCTGGAGAAGATATCCTTCCCAGCGGTCCTGAGGATCAACACGGCGGCGAGGACTTCGATAACGACGGCTTGCCCGACCGGATGGAGCAGACGCTCTATGGCACGGATTGGCGGAACAACGACACCGATGGCGATGGCATGGAAGACGGTTGGGAGATACAGAATGGTCTCGATCCACTCGACAGTGGTGAGGCGACGACAGGCGACATCGAAGGCAATCCTCCTGACGGAGGAGAGGCTGGCGAGCAGAATGAGACCTTCCCCAATCCAGATAACGGGGCTTTCGGAGACCCTGATCGTGACGGTCTGACCAATGAGCAAGAAGCAGCATTGGGGACTAATCCAACCGTCCGGGACAGCGATGGAGATGGCCTCAACGACCGCTGGGAATCGCTCTACACCGAGACTGTCCAGACCCCTCAAGGTCCCATCACCCTGCTCGATCCTCTTAACCCCAACTGGGGCTGCCCGCTCCTTACTCCGCAGGTCGAGGCCGAGATGCTGCTGATCATCGGCAGCAAGACCTGGAATGAGCTGCCCGTCGGACCCAACGGCAAGCATTCCTGTGATTCGGTTCTCGACATCGACAGACAGGGTCCAGACTCATTGCCGAATTATCTCGAGGAGCGCTACGACACTAATCCTCTCGAGGAGGATAGTGACAATGATCTGATTCCAGACCGCGTAGAGGTCGCATTTGGGAGTCTCGATCTTCAGGTCCATTGCGGCGTGCCGCAGTTCGGCACCATTCGCATGGATGCACCATACTCCAGTCTGATGAGCGGAATCGGCGACCTGACCTGGTTCAACCAGGACATGGATGGCGACGGTCGCCTCAATGGACCGGGTGACTGGGACACGGATGGTGATGGAATGCCCGATGGATTCGAGTATTGCTACAACACCCTGCTCGACCCCGCTAACTCGACCGACGCCTATGGAGATGGTGATGAGGACGGACTCAACAACGTCGAGGAGTACGAGGTCGCCTATACCTGGGGTCCGACCAATTTCACCAGCCCACTCGACCCCGACACCGACGGTGATGGCATGCCTGATGGTTGGGAGTATCACAACGGCATCCATCCTCAAGATGGCAGCAATGCAGAGGATGATCCTGATTTCGACGGTTACGACGCCGATGGCGATGGCGGTGTTCGCTTCACCGACCTCGTCGGCGTCACCACGATACACAGCATAGTCGTCGAGGTCGGTGACTTCGTGCAGGTGAACCGCACCATCTTCTGGGTTCGGACGGTTCAGAACAGCCAGTATGTCAACCTGCCAGTGAAGACACCGACAGCTGGTTGGGTCTATGCGATCGATGTCGAGATAGGCGAGGAGGTAAAGAGCCGGATTCAGGACCTCGCAATCGTCGTCGAGGATCACGAGCGCTTCACCAACCTCGACGAATACAACGCCCGCGACCGAGATGGTGATGGAATCGTCGACGGTCGCTCGACAGACCCTCTCGTGGCAGACACTGACAACGACGGTCTGATTGATGGTATCGAGGTCATCGGCTGGACGATTCGCATCGTCGATATGGGCGTACGAGACGTTCACGTCCGTTCAAATCCTGGAGTTTACGATACCGATAGCGATGGACTTTCGGACTCGATGGAATACTACACGACATTCACCAACGCGACCGACCGCGACACCGACAGCGATGGCCTCGAGGATTTCACCGAGGCTGTTGACGGATTCATGTGGAACGGCACAGTTTACTTCACCAACGCCTCGATGTTCGATACGGACAATGATGGCCTCAACGATGGTGAGGAAGTAGTCGATGGATTGGATCAGTACATCACACACGCCAACAATGCCGACACCGATGACGACGGGCTGAACGATGGCGGAGAAGTCCTCCACATACCTCGCCCATGGCAGAGCGCGACCAACCCACTCGATAATGACACCGACGACGATGGTCAGCCCGACGGCTGGGAGATGCAGGTCTTCTCGGTGCAGCAGAACACCAACAGCCACAGCCTCTGGGTGACGACACAGAACTGGCTGCCTCTAGGATGCGACTCGATGTTCGAATGTGGACTGGGACCCGGAGGCTGGGTCTGGGACAGTTATCTCAAGGGCTTCCAGACCAGCGGGGATCGCAACGGCGATGGTGCCCTCGACCCGAAGTATTTCGTTTACGAGATGAATCTCACAGGTTTCACAATTCCAGCCGGGGGCCGATGGGCTCTCGATCCTTCATACGGATCGATGCCGGATTCCGCCTTCGACATCGATAACGACACCCTTCTCAACTCCCTTGAAGCACCGAATCGCTGGGACACGAATCCAGTCGATGATGATACAGACGGAGACCTGCTGCCGGACGGATGGGAGGTCTCTGCTTCCGAGCGAGCCATCAGTGGTGGCCTAGTCGACAACAACACTCTAGACGCCCTCGGAGCTCGAGGACCGATGGATCCGAGGATGCCTGATTCGGACCTCGACGGCATCGACGATGGCTCGGAGGATTTCGACGGTGATGGTCTGAATAGAACGCATTTACTGAATCGCTATTGTCCAGGATGGGATGATCCTCAGAACGCTGAGTGCCACATCGATCCTACCACCAACCAGGGTCGGATGTTCTACGACGATCTGGAGAATTTCACCAACTTCGAGGAATACCAGAACGGAACCGACGCTGTCAATCCCGATACAGATGGTGATGGCTGGAAGGATGGCTCAGAAGTCTATCATCAGGATCACGATAATGATGGAATGTGGTCCGGATGGGAATATTACTTCGGTTTCGATCCGATGGATCCCGCCGACGCGAACATCGACTCTGATGGTGATGGCTACATCAACAAGTGTGAGAACAAATGGAATACGAATCCCAAGGATCCGACCAGTTTCCCTAGTCAGGGCGAGTTGTGCGACAACAACTGACCAGTGGGTTTCATCTTCTAGCCACCCTGCGAGAACCGAGGTTGAAACGATGTCCTGGTGGATTATGCCGACGACTGCGGACATCGGGTTTCGCGTTTTTGCGCCCACTGTCGAGGAAACTCTGCGAGAATCTGCTTTGGCGATGCAGTCGATCCAACTCTCCGAGCGAGGCGCGAGGGAACTGCCCCAACACCAACGCAGCGTGGCGGAGTGGTCCGTGGACGTCGTAGGAGGAGACCTGGAGAGGGGCTTAGTGCGATGGTTGGAAGAGGTGCTGTACCAAGGCGCAGCAGAGAACAGATGGCTAGTCGATGCGAGCCTTCAGACGTCACAGAATCGCATCGCTGCACAGGTGACATGGGTCGATTCCGAATTTGTTGAACTCGAGGTCGAGGTGAAGGCCGTGACTCTGCACGACCTCGTTCTGCGGGAGATTTTCGAGTCCGAGATGGTCGAAGGGGTGGATTCGATTCCGACCTTCGAAGGTCCGGGTTGGATGGCTCAAGTCGTGCTGGACATCTGAGAGACGAATCGTGAATCATTTCTCGACGTCGAAGCGCTGGTAGACTTCGTTCGTGGTCTGCGTCACGCGTATGAAAGTGGTGCATTTTGGCAGGTCTTTGATGCGGCGAGCGCCGACGTATGAGCAGGCTGAGCGGACTCCGCCCAGAATCTCTTGAACCGTGGTTTCCAACGACCCTCGATACGGCACTCGAACCTCTTTTCCCTCGGGAGCTCGGTGGCGGGCCACCTCGCCGTAATGGGCTTTCATCGCTTTTGCTGAGGACATCCCGTAGAACGATTTGTAGAGCCCGTCGAGACCTTCGGTGACTTCGCCGCCGGACTCGTCGTGGCCGGCGAACATGCCCCCGAGCATGACGAAATCAGCGCCGGCGGCGAATGCTTTGGCGACATCGCCTGGTGAAGAACAGCCGCCATCGGCCATGACATGGCCGGCGAGGCCATGGGCCGCGTCGGCGCACTCGGCGATGGCAGAGAGCTGTGGATATCCGACACCCGCGACTTTGCGAGTGGTGCAGACCGAGCCCGGGCCGATGCCGACCTTGACGATGTCCGCGCCCGCGAGGACGAGCGCTTCGGTCATCTCTCGCGTCGCGACGTTGCCGGCGATGATGATCTTGTCAGGGAATTCATCGCGGACACTCTTGACGAAATCCAAGAACACCTCGCGGTAACCATTCGCTACATCGATGCAAATGAAGGGAATGTCAGGATTGGTCGCCATCTTTCGTTTCAGGAGGCTGAAACTCTTCTCGGTCGAGCCGCAGGTGGCAGCTACATGGCTGGGGTCGACGCCGTCCTCCCAAGCGGCGCTGTATTCGCGGGTGGCGTAGAATTTCTGCAGGCAGGTGATCATGCCGTGGTTCTGCAGGACCTTGGCGATCGAGAACAGTCCGGTAGTGTCCATGTTGGCTGCAACTATCGGCACGCCGGCCCAAGTGGTGCTGGTGTGGCGGAATTTGAACTCGCGTTCCAGTGTCACATCGGAGCGTGAAACCAGCGTGCTGCGCTTCGGACGAATCAAAACGTCGTCAAAGGTCAATTTCACATCATGCTCTACACGCATTCGGACCTTACTACTGCAACGAAGCGGCACTTAAGACCGTTCTGACCTATTCAGGAGTCCTCCGTGACACCGATGATAGGTCTTGGATTGTTCGGTGGATGAATGCCTATTCTAATAATCTGCTAGAATTAGATTTGGTGCTCGTGCCGGGATACTGTACCATAGTTCCTAGGAACCCAAAGAAACATTGCGTGTTGCATATGGTTGCACTCATGCACCCTATGAGTCAGGGGTGAGTCAATGGGGCCTCAAAGGGTATCCTTTTCCATCAGATCCATGGCAGTCTTACGGCACCTTTCTGCCTCTTCGTGGCGATTAGCCGCATCCATCGCTTCGGCCATTCGTAGCCAAGAGAGGGGGTCATCGGGGTTGGCCTCGGCCTCAACCTTCGCCTTCACTGCTGCCTCGGCCGCCCGCAGTAGCTCCGCATCGGTAACTGACAAATCAGCATCCTCGTCATGCAGGTCCTCACTCATGTCATTTACAGGATACTCGTTTTCTCCATCTTGTAACCTTGAAATCATGAGGTATGAGCCGATTCCAAGCAGTCCTCCAACTAGAGTGATGTAGAACCCTGTCCCAACCTTAGTTTCGAAAAAATTGATTGCATCATTAGACATGATCCTCCAGATTACAGCTGCGAGGGTGGTCGAACCTCCTGCAGCCAAGCAGAACCTAGGATCGAGAAATGCTGACGAAAGATTCCGTCTGTCTCCACCTATCGAACGGTAGGCAACAACGAGGAACCAAGCCCCGGTAGCGGTACCTAACCAAAGCAATACAGACCCGAGTCTACCGGAGTCCCTCAATGAGCTATAATTATCGCAATACTCAGAGGCATCTACCGCCCAAGATTCTCCGCCGTATAGTTCGAAAAACTCGCAAGAGTAATCAGCACTTTCGCTATATTTTTCTTCATTCGTCATCTGTCCATTTTGATCTTCCCCACTGTTCTCCCAGTAGGTTGTACTCAGGGATGAATGACTCGGATATTCGACATCATCCCCAACCAACCAATGTTGGCTGAACTGGCCTACAAGACCCAGTGCGACACACAGGCACATCATCAGGATGATGTTTTTCTTCTGGTTAGGGGGTTCATCGACTCCTTCCATGCTTCGTTAGCATGTTGTTGCACCAAGAAGATTGTGCCGGCATCGAATCTAGGGGTGAGTGATAGAGTAGCATGTGGTGCTCGTGCCGGGATTTGAACCCGGGTCGACGGATCGAGAGTCCGTCATGATGGACCGAACTACACTACACGAGCGTGGTGGTCGCGCCACCCCCATTCCGTATTTGAAAACGATGGATGGAGCGTCTATTTTGCTCTTCATATTCACTTACGTATTCACTTTCACTTTCAGTTAGGACTCTGTTCCGGCGGTTGATATGCTGACCGTGCGTCATCAGGCCATGAACCGAAGCCCGAACCACAACAGCCATCGAATCTACAGGAAGCGCCCTGACCCCGTCAGGATAGTCTGCCTCCGGACTCTGAGGAAGACTACGAACAGCCCTGCCACACGCCGAAACAGCCAGTTGGTCAACTCAACAGGTCGCATAGCTGATCGAGGCGCTTGGCAACCTCTGCCGAAACCTGCCATGCGCGTGAATGTCAACAGATCGAGTTGGAATGGACTACACGCAAGGGTACTCGCCTCGCTAGATTCATCTCGGCATGCTAAGGTGGAGGCGCTCTGATGTCCCGAACTTACCGACTGCGTGAGGCCATTCGTGTACTGTTGGAAGAACAGGGCACTGCGAACACGGTCGAGGTCTTCGACCATCTCAATGAGAGATTTCGATGGGGTGCGACGATGAATCAAGTCGGCAACATCCTCGCCAAGGATCGCCGCTTCGCCAAAGTAGGCCATAAGCGTGGGCAGTTCCGCGGCAGCGTTTACACTGTCTGCGTCTGGGCGTTGGCTGATGAGCAACAATTGATTCCGGCTTGAGATGGGCAAGCAATCAATACCGCATGACCCGCCGCCGTCTTGTGGCGAGCTTCTCGGATTGGTTGGAATTATTCCGAGCCGGTAACTGCATTACTGGTCTTGTCGGAGTTTTCCTCGGCGCCACTCTCGCACTCGAGGCGATACCGTCCGGCGACGAGGCGAGAATCACCCTTCTTCTCGGCCTCTCGGTCTATTCCTTCATGGCTTCGTGGAATGCTCTCAACGATTATCTCGACCTCGATATCGACAAAGTGAATCAACCCGGCCGCCCCATTCCTTCTGGCCGAATCTCAATCTCGTCGGCTCGCAACGGCATCCTGCTGATGATGGCGATCTCTCTCGGCAGTCTCGCCCAAGGTGGCCTGATAGCATCGGGATTGACAGAGGACTTCAGCAGTTGGTATCCCGCCGTCTTCATCTGGCTTGCTGCGATTCTGCTGCTGGTGAATTATGAATCCATAGGCTCCGTCACCCTCGGTCTGAAGGAGAGAGGTCTGCCTGGTAATCTAGCCATTTCGCTTTCGGTCGGACTTGTGGTGCTGTTCGGTGCAGCCGGTGTGTTCGACCCGTGGAATCAGCGAGCAATGTCCCTCTTCTTCATCGGCACACTGTACAATCTCGCCCGTGAGATTATCAAGGATATCGAGGATATGGAGGGCGATGAGGGTAGAAACACATTCGCGATGAGAGTTGGGGCCGAGAAGGCCAGAGCCGTTGCTTGGGCGATACTTCTCGTGACCATGATTGCCCTGATCTCTCCCTTCGCCCTCAACGTCTTCCCCGATATCCATCTGATTCTGATGGCTCCAGCCCTGTTCACGCTGACCGTCGTCAAGAAGCACCTCTTCCTCGCTGAGGATACCGCAGCTCAGAAGATGACTAAGAAATCGATGATTCTCGCTTTGATTGGTATACTGATCAGCGCTCTGGTCTGATCATTGCAAGGCGTGATAGGCTTGCCAGGCTTCCTCGTTGCACATATATGTCAAGAGTGACATCTGTGCCCACATCCTGTTTTCAGCCTGATCGAAGACGATGCTGTTCTTCGAATCGATAACCGCATCGCTGACTTCCTCGCCCCGATGAGCTGGCAGACAGTGCATGAACAGGTAATCAGAGTCTGCATGGGCGACGAGATCCTCGTTTATCTGGAAGCCTTCAAACTTGGCCAATTTGTCAGACATGTGTTCTTCCCCCATCGAGACGAAAATGTCGGTGTAGACGACACCCGCATCGCTGACCGCTTCGACAGGATCGTTGCTGCCGGTGATCCTCGCTCCGGTTCTCTCGGCGATTCTTCTCGCTCGAGCCATGACTCCAGAATCAGGTTCCATCCCCTCTGGTGTGGCATACTTGACATCGTGGCCAAGGGCGACTCCCGCCAGGACGAGATCGTGCAAGACGTTGTTGCCATCACCGACCCAGGCTATGTGTCCAGCATCTTTCTGGCCGAATTCGGTGATGGTCATGAGATCAGCAGCAGACTGACAGGGATGATGCAGATCCGACAACGCATTAATGACCGGAACCGTTGCGGTGCGAGCCAGTTCAGCGACGTCTTCATGACCAAAACAACGGTAGGTGATGCCGTCTAGGAACCGCGAAAGTACCGCAGCGGTGTCTGCGATCGACTCCGACTTTCCCAGTTGGATGTCATTTGTAAGAAGGGTCAGCGATTGACCTCCCAATTTATGCACACCGACTTCGAATGAGACTCGGGTTCTGGTCGAAGGCTTCTCGTAGATCGAACCGATGGATAAGCCATCCAAGGGTTTGAAATCGTCGTGAATCTCCGTATCGTTTTTGTAACGAATCGCCCAATCGATGATATCTGGTAGATCCTCTACGAAATCATCGATCGCCAGAAGGTCCTTCTTTTCATTGGAGTTCATGTTCGATGTCTCCTGCGAAGCCATCCCTCATGTCAGCCATCCCGCCGAATACCGTCTGAGCGAATGTCAAGAGATCGGCCAGTCCTTCTTCCTCTTCGCTCGAGAGTGGTACGAGGCCCGGTAGGATGGCTGCGTGCTGCATCATCCGAAGTTGACCGATGGCGAACTCAGCGCGTGAAGTACCTGAATTCTGGCTCGCAGACTCCGACGCCGATTCCTCATACAGAGCTGCTTCGAGAACATCGAGATCATCACCCCACTCAAGAATACGAGCGAGATCCTCAGGGGGCAGAAGATCGGCCTTGGAAAGGAAATTGGCTGTTGGCAGTCCGAGTCTGAAATGCACGATCGACGACAATAACATCTGCGAGACGAAGCCGCTCGGTGTCTGCGAAAGCATTGGGTCGAAGAGGAAGACGAGACAAGCTCGTCCTTGTCCGAGAACTTCTACGAGGTGGGTGGACGCCTCGCGGAAAGCGAACAATTCGACCTGTCCCGGAGTATCGATGATGAGGATGTCTCCCGATAACCCTTCGATCTCCTCATAGATATCGAATGCCTGTGAAGCGACGAGGTCCGCGGCGAGAATCTGTGCCCCATTGGGACCGAGGTCGTATTCATCCATCACGTCGGAGAGCGAAACAATATCCCGAACATCGAATTCCGGATCAAAATGCACCCTCTCGGCCCCTGGATCGAGATTTATCGTCAAGACGTCGATCTCCAGAAATCGCGCCCAGCGTTGAAAGGCAGTGACCAGAGTGCTCTTGCCAGCACCAGCCGTGCCGACCACGAAGACGACTGGCGGTGTGGTTCCGTCCTGATTGCTCACGACTCCTGCCCGCCGGAGGGGTAATTCAACCATTCGCGAACTGAATCAGTCCTATTGGACTGCACGCGAGCAACAATTAAACGAGCCGAATGGCCGTCACCGCCTACCTTCGGGGCTGCCGAGCACTATGTCCGATACACTTCCTCCTGCGCCCTCCGGCATGCCTCCACCTCCGCCTCCTCCTCCTCCACCTGGGTTCGCTGATGAAGAGGATGAGGACGAGGTCTCTGAAATCTTGCAGGAACTCGAATCCTCGAGCATCGATGAGACTGATGCACCACCTCATGCTGCGGACTTC